>Ga0209777_10000444_pt1 | contig 69261 bp, 60 predicted proteins | sample FrelakmetHBP12HB_FD_187147 | JGI IMG/M metagenome (GOLD analysis project Ga0209777, IMG submission 187147) | Freshwater lake sediment microbial communities from the University of Notre Dame, USA, for methane emissions studies -HBP12 HB (SPAdes)... | ecosystem: Environmental > Aquatic >...
AGCGACGAATGGCTGACCGGCAGAACATATCTGAGTTTTCAAGGTTCAGAGTAGCACGTTCATTCTTTTCTTCAGAGGATGCACTTGATCTTGATCTTACAGAAAATACCTTGCACTATCCCATAAGGTTTACAAAATCTAGTGTCTTCGTCTGTGGGGTATACACCCACCCCAATATCAGATACATACCCCCCCCATTTTGTAGACAATGGGGGGGGTATGTATGGGAGCTTTTATTCTACAGGAAGTGGTGGCGACCATGGTGGCACTACCTGGCGTTGTTGCATACACTTTATATGCCGTGGCCTCGGTTACCCCCTGGAATCCGATCGCGTTCCTGGCAGCCCTGGCTGTGATCTTTCTGTTCGATTTCTTTTTCCTGAGCCTGACGCTGATGCTGGGCACCTTTTTCAACAGCCGCGGACCGGTCATCGGGATCGCCCTGGTGCTGTTGCTCATGCAACAATATTTGATCGGGATGCTGCCCGGCTTGCGATACATCCTTCCCTGGAACCTGGTCGTGCCAACCGGAGAACAGGTGGATGCCGTTGTGCCCTGCCTGCTGGTTGGATCCCACAATTATTCCACCATTCCGATCCTGGTTGTGGCATTGACCAGCATCCTTTTCATCCTGGTCGGGCTGTACCGCTTCAACCGTGAGGAGTTTTAGGAGAAAAATATATGAGAATTCGCTTCGTGAAAGTTTCGTAAGAAGGTTTTGAAATATAATCATCCAATAAATTCACCAAAACATCATGAAATACCATTTCAAGGAGTAACAATGACACCCATTCTCGAAGTAAAAAATCTGGTCAAGAAATACGGCGACCTGACCGCCGTAAAAGGCATATCGTTCGAGATCCAGAAAGGCGAGATCTTCAGCCTGCTGGGCCCGAACGGCGCCGGCAAGACGACCACCATCTCGATGATCAGCGGTCTGCTGGCCCCCACCAGCGGAGACGCCTCCATTGGCGGCTTCTCGATCACGCGCCAGGCACTGGAAGCCAAGCGCCTGCTGGGCGTGGTGCCGCAGGAGATCGCCCTGTACCCGACCCTGACCGCCCGCCAGAACCTGGAGTTCTTCGGCCGCATGTACGGGCTGGGCGGGAAGGAGCTCACGAGCCGGGTCGACGCCATGCTGGACTTTGTGGAGCTGCGCGACCGCCAGTCCGACCGGATCGAGACCTTTTCAGGCGGTATGAAGCGGCGCATCAACATCGCCGCCGGGCTGCTGCACGATCCGCAGGTCATCTATATGGACGAACCTACGGTCGGCATCGACCCGCAAAGCCGGCGGCACATCCTGGATACGGTCAAGTTGCTGCGCGAACAGCGCGGCATGACTGTGCTCTACACCACCCACCTGATGGAAGAAGCCCAGGAGCTGAGCGACCGGGTCGGCATCATCGATCACGGCGAGATCATCGCCCTGGGCACCCCGGGCGACCTGATCCTGCAGGTGGGCGAGCAGGACCGGTTGATATTCAAGGTGGGCGTGACCCCTGTCAGTAACGAGACGCTGGAGCACATCCGCACCTCGGTCGAAGGCGTCACCCGGGTCATTTACGATCCGCCGGGCGAGGAAGGCGAGAATAAGACCAACCTGAGCGGATTGATTGTGGTCAATGCGAAGCGCGGCCGCAAGGCCATGCCGTTCGTCCTGCGCCTGGTGGACGAAGCCGGGATCCAGGTCGAGTCAGTCGAAGTGCATGAACCGGACCTCGAAGCGGTGTTCCTGCACCTGACCGGCCGGGCATTGAGGGACTGATATGGACAAGCTCTGGAGGATTGCTCTCAAGGATATCCGCACCCGGTTCACGGACCGGCGCCTGCTGCTGATCATGTTCGCGGCCCCACTGGCCATCGCGACAATCATCGGCCTGGCATTTGGTGGCTTGGGTCGCACCAGCAGCCCCGTAAGCCACATACCTGTGGCGGTGATCAACAATGACCAACCCGGGGTGGACGGCACCTCCTTCGGCTCCATGCTGGTTGCGTTGCTCACCACCGGCCAACTGCCCGCCGATACGAATGCTTCGCTTTCGGCCTGCCCGCAGACCACGAATGATTCCGGGCAGGGTTCTGCAGGCATGAGCCTGGCGGAGTTGATCCACGGTACAACTTTCGACGCGGCCCTGGCCCAAAGCCTGGTGGCAGACAAAAAGATCGAGCCCCCAGCGGCTGCCCCCGCCAGCCCGGAATACCTGGAGGCGGCAGCCAAGGCTGCCACCGATAAGGGCCTTTATGCGGCAGTCGTGATCATCCCGGCGGATTTCTCCAAGGCGCTGATGAGCCTGGCGGATCCCCGCCTGCCGCCTGGAAAGACGACCCTCAACCTGTATGGCAACGCCGGACAGGCTTTGGAGGCGGGGATCGTGCGCAGTGTGGTCGATTCCATCACCTCCCAGTTGGTCAGCGGCAATATTGCCATTGGCGCCACCATGAGCGTAATGAGCGCACAGTCGCCAGCTTCACTGTCTGCGGCTCCAGGTGGCTCCCAGGCGGATATTGGCAAATTGTTCGTCTGTGCATTCTCCCCGGGGAACAACCTGGTCGGGCTGGCAGACCTGCCGATCCAGGCCGCTTCAAACAACCTGGCCGGCACCCTGCTGGTCACGTTTGGGTCAGCCCAAGCCTTGTTTTTTGCCATGTTCACGGCCCAGAATGGGATCCTGAGCATGTATGATGAACGCCAGAACGGAACCCTGCAACGCATCCTGGTCTCACCCACCCCGCGCTGGAATATCCTGGGGGGCAAGCTGGTAGGGGTGCTGGTCAGTGTGCTGGCCCAGCTGGTGATCCTGGTGTTTGCCCTGACCATCGTTGGCAGTCTGATCGAGGGGCAAGTCGCCTTCATCTGGGGGACGGACGTGGCCAAGCTCGGTCTGGTGCTGCTGGCGGTGGGTGTGGCCGTATCCGGGCTGGGTATATTCCTGGCCGGCGTGCTCAAGGGCATCGAACAGGCCAACACCGTGGGCTCGGTGCTAAACATCGCCCTGGGCGTGCTGGGCGGCGCGTTCGGATTTCAACTGCCGCGCTCCATCGCCCAATTCTCCCTGATCTACTGGGCGCGGGATGCGTTTGACCTGCTAGCCGCCGGGCGGGGCGATATCTCGCTTAACTTGCTGGTGCTGTTCGTGCAGGGCGCAGTCCTGTTCGCAATCGGATTATTCCTCTTCAACCGAAAGTTCGAAGCGTGAGGTGCAAAATGGCGAAGATATGGGCAATTATCAAACAAGACCTGCGCGTTTTCCTGAGACAGCGCTCAAACCTGATTTCTTTAATATTCACCCCGGCCGTCATGACGGTCATCATCGCCCTGGTCGACTCTGGCGCCCTGAGCGGAGCAGTAATTCAACGCCTAGATGTGATCGACCAGGATAACACGCCGGCCTCGGCGCAATTCCTGGCTTCGATCCGCCAAGCCAATCCCGGGTTGACCCTGTGCCCGATGGATAACACGGAAAAGGATATCTGCGGCCTGGGCAAGGTCACCCAACTCAGCGAGAGCCAGTATCTTGACCGGGTGGCTAAATCCACTTCCCTGGCCTTGTTGGAAATCCCGTCCGGATTTGAAACCAGCCTAGCCGCCCAACAGCCTGTCAGCCTGACTTTCCGCAGCACCGGCAGTTTTGGCGCATCCCAGGCGGCCCGGCAGGCCGTCCAGGCCGCCATATCCCAGGTCAACACGGCGGCGGTGGCGTCCGGGATCGGTTCATCGGTCGTGAGTACGGTGCAGGGGCAGGCACTGCCCGCCGACCAGGCGCAGCAGCTCAAGAGCGCGTTGTATACCCAGGCGCTCAAAATGGAGGAAACCCAGACCGTCACGCTGGATTTCGCTCTCTCGAATGCCCCCGAAGGGCAGACGATGGGGCAGAATCTGCAGTACGGGCTTGGGCAATCGGTGCCCGGGATGGGAACGATGTTCGCCCTGATGACCATCTTCGGCGGGATGGCCGCCCTGATCGTCGAGCGCCAGCAGGGCACGCTGCCCAGGCTGGCAGTCATGGCCGTTCCGCGCAGCACGCTGCTGGCTGGCAAGATCCTGGCTCGCTTCTGCCTGGGGCTGCTCCAGTTCGTGGTGGTATTCGTCGTTGGAGCGCTGCTGAAGATGAACTTTGGCAAGGACCCGCTGGCGCTCGTGCTGTTGGTTGTCCTTTACTCGCTCTCGATCACCGCCTTTGCCTTTGCGGTGGGTTCTGGGTTGAAAACTCCCGCCCAGGCGGCGGGCGTGGGGCTGCTCCTGACCATGACGCTTTCCCCGCTGGGAGGCGCATGGTGGCCGATGGACATCTCTCCGAAGTTCATGCAGATCATCGGCCACGTTTCACCGGTGGCCTGGGCCATGGATGGCTTTACAGCGCTGACCTACAAGGGTGCCCACCTGGTGGACATCTGGGTCCCCCTGGCGGTCCTGCTGGGCATGACGGTCTTATTGTTCCTGATCGCCATCCCGCGCTTCAGATATCAGGTGGATTGAACGGAACCTAAGAATGGATTCCGGTAAGACTGGGCGAGCCGCAATAAGAATAGGAGGTTTTGTTTATGAAACTGCTAATACAACCGTTGGTGTCGCTGTTCGACAAAAGGATCAACATCACTGTGTCCGGGTTGCCCTCCGCAGGTAAGGTCAAAATCAGTGCAAGCATGCGCCTGCCTTGGGCCAGGGAGGTGCTGTACGAATCCTTTGCCTGGTTCACGGCGGATGTGGGCGGTACCCTAAATCTATCGAAGCACAGACCAGATTCAGGGAATTACGATTTCATAGACAGTATGGGTCTTATTCTGTCCTTGAAGAGGGTGAATGGCGAATTTAAAGATGTAATGCGGAATATTACCGTAAACCAAAGTCTATTTATCGATATTACAGCGGAATGCGGGCAGGATAGTTCATCCGTCAGAGTGGAACGGCGCTTCATGTCTCCAGAATTGAAAAGCCTGAGAATCGATGAAATTTTCATTGGAGAATTATTTTATACGGAGCATAGCAGTAATAAAACCATAATATTCCTCGGTGGTTCCAGCAACGAGGATCTCTGCACTATTTTGCCTCCTGCGGCGTTGCTGGCTTCCCACGGCTATAATGTATTAGCTCTCGCCTTTTTTGGCCAGAAAGGATTGAATTCCGCGCTTGCGGAAGTTCCGTTGGAATATTTCGAAAAGGTGTTCGCATGGCTTGAGAAAAATCCGTTTACCAATTGTAAAGAGATTTATGTTTATGGCGGTTCTATCGGCGCTGTGCTAGCTTTGTTGCTTGCATCCAGGTATCCAATTATCACAAAGGTGGTGGCAGTCAATCCTCTGGCCTGGTGTTTTCAGGGCCTGACCCTTAAAAGAGTTTCTCTATGGACATACGATGGAAAATCGCTGCCTTTTGTCAAAATAGCTTGGGGCTCTACGTTTGCAAATATCACGAGTAGCTTTATCAAGAACAAGCCGTTTGGATTTGCTTACATGTACAGAAAAAGCCTGGAAGTCGCTAAAAATAGGGAAGAGGCAAGGATAAAATTGGAAAACTCGAAAGCAGACGTCCTGCTGTTCGGCGGACAAAAAGACGGCTGGTGGGATACTCATGAAGCATGCCTGAAAATAACGGAGGAACTAGCAAAACACAACTATCAGCATACCTACGAATATATTAGCTATGGAAACGGGGGACATGCATGTTACGCTCCTTTCATTATCCCGGTCGATGAATTATCCGCACCGCTTAAAATAGCTCCAAGACTGGTTTTTTCCGAGGAAGTCAGCCGGGAAGGGAACGCACATATGCTGGAAGACTCATGGGAGAAAGCCATTGAGTTTTTCAAGAAATAGCAATAAGGCTTTGAGGTTTCCCTTGGAGGTGTTGAATGATTATCGATGCGCATGCTCATGCAGCTCGAGAATACTCGACTGTGGAATCCATTAAGGAAATGGCAAGAAAGTACGAAATAAAGAAAATCGTATTATGCACGAGTCCCAAGAACAACTTGGACCTGAAAGATCCGCCCAATATCCCGTTCATGAAAACCCCCGACAGCATCTATCTGCTTAACCGGATGCTAAGATTTTCTTACAATTCATTCTTTAAAGATAATGGAGATGGCAACAAATACGTCTTCGAATTGAAGAACAAGCTCCCTGAAACCGTAATCCAATTCCTGTGGGTAAATCCGCTAGATCCACAGCACATGGGCAACCTCGATAAGAATATCCGGGAATATCAGGTAAAGGGGATCAAGCTTCATCAAGCCTGGAATCCATTCTCAATAGATGGCAGCGAGTTCAAGCGACTTGTGGAAGTGGCCAGGAATCATAGCCTGCCGATATTCATCCATTTGTATTCAGAAAAGGAAACCAGGAAGCTGCTTCAGTTTGTTGGCAACAACCAGGATGTAATTTTCATCATCGCACATATGCTTGGGTTGGGAATTTTCAAAGAGCGTGCCGGGCACCTTCCCAATGTGTATTTTGATACTTCAGGCTCCGAAAGGGTTCGGGGCAAGGATATTCTGGAAGCTATCCATGTATTTGGTCCTGAACACGTCGTTTTCGGTTCTGATACACCCTATGCCAGAATTGGGGAACAGATCGAAAAGATAGGACGGTTGAATCTATCTGCGGATGTGAAAGAACACATATTCAGGTTGAACATTCAGCATATCTTACCCTTGGGTGATTAGCTCTTTCAGCCAAAAGAAGAGAATGATTCATGATTGACGCACAAGATTTTCATATCACTGATCCAGATCACCTTATATGAAGGCTCTAGTTCGAAATGGAAGGATGACCTGCCTGATTGGAATTCTTATAATACCGGTTCTATCTCATTGAAACTTGAAAGGAGAAAGAATGTCTAAAAGAATATCTGTCTTTCGGTCGCCCGAAGGTGAAGCAAAAAGTCTGGAAGCCTACGAGTCTGCCCTGGCACATTGGCCGGTGCCCTATAAAGAGCTGGACATACCGACCCAGTTTGGAACTACCCACATCATCGTCAGTGGCCCTGTTGGAGCAAAGCCCATCGTCCTCCTCCACGGGCAAGATTCAAGCGCGACCTTGTGGATTTATAATATCGCTGATTTTAGTCGGGATTTCCGAACCTATGCCGTAGACACGATCGGCGACATGGGCAAGAGCAAACCGACCCGACTTCCGACCAGCCGACAAGACTATACCGAGTGGTTGTTGAATGTCTTCGACCAGTTGAAGCTGGAAAATGCCGGTCTGATTGGCTTGTCTTATGGGGGCTTCCTGGCAGTAAATTTCTCCATCGCCTATCCAGAACGGGTTAACCAAATTGTACTTCTCGCACCCGGAATTCCGAATTTTGGTCCCCCCACGCTGCAATGGGCGATTTATGGCATGCCGATGATCCTCCTGCCTTCTCGCTTTACAGTCGAGAGGTTTATCAATGGAACCTCCACGAAAGGTTATTTGAAAGAAGATTCTGTGCAGGAACAGATGATCATCGGGATGACGAATATGCAGAATGTGTCGTTCATGCGACCGGTATTCACGGACGAGGAATTAAGTCATGTGATTGCGCCAACTCTACTGCTAATCGGCGATCACGAGATTATGTATAAGCCCCAAAAAGCTCTTGATAATGCAGCCCGGTTGATCCCCAACCTCCAGGCGAAACTCGTTCCAAACGCTAACCACATGCTGAATAGTGACCAGCCTGAACTAATTGATGCTCTCGTCCTTCAATTTCTCGCCTTAGATGCGGCGTCAAGTGAATGAACAGCACCATGAACAGGGGCTGCATATCCGATTTCGACGGCGGCTGGTACCTCTTCAAACTTCTTATTAGGCATCGTTACTTACAGCCACTTCCCACGGTCTGCCTGTCGGCGAGCAGCTTGCTCTCCTGCCTGAGTGCCTGAGTGGTCTGGTCTTAGGTGGACATGCAATGGAAGCGCTGGATGAAATCCGCGCCCGTGTGAAATTTTTCATCCGCAAGGAAAGTGAAATGGATGATTAATATGCGAATCCTTGTAATTGAAACACACTTCCAGGCTCGCTAAAGCCTGAAAGCCCTTTTGCACGGATGGTGTCGAATCGGCAGGATACGTGAGGCGGTCAGCATAGGCGAAGCACTCAATCTGCTTGAAGAATTCCAACCGCTTGCCATCTTGTTGGATGTGAGATTGCCAAAAAGAAGTGGTCTTAACGCGATCAGCTTGGTCAAGGAAAAATACCCGTCAATCAAGATTGTTGTCCTTTCGTTAGATTCTGATCTTATAGCCGATAGCTTTGCGGCGTATATTGAGATTCGAGATCCCGTTCAAACTAAACCGAAGCTGCGCGATTGACCTGGGCCTGCAGGTGCTGGTATTCCGCTGAGGCGGCGTATTGGCTGAGCGCCTGCAGACGCCGGATGATCATGGGGTGGGAGGAAAGCAATTCCTGCAGGTTGCCCTCCAGATGGTCATCCTCCGATTCGATGCGGCGCAGCGCCTGCTGCCAGCCCTCCATGGAACGGATCGCAGAGGTTCCGCCTGCCAGTTTGACCAGCGTGGAAGCGGCTTTTTCCGGTTTCCCGCAGGCCAGCAACCCGGCCCGGTCGGCGGAGTATTCGCAGGCGCGGTTCCACCAGCGGAACGAGAAGTATAGCAGGGCAGCAGCAAAGAACGGGCTGGGAATGCCAGATATGCCGCCCACAAGCGAATTGAGCCAGGTATGCCCCAGGCAGACATGCCCCAATTCGTGCCCGATGATGAAGCGCAGCTCGTCTTCGTCCATGATGCGCAGCACGCCGGCGTACACCACCACCACCGGCGCTTCCCCCAGCCCGAATGTGTAAGCGTTTAACGTGTTCCCCGGCGCAATATATGCGCTGACCGAGCCGGCTTGGAGGCGTGTGGCACAGCTTTTTGTGAGGACTGCCAGTTCCGGTGCGTTCTGGACCGTCACCGGCTGAGCATCCTGGATCAGCTCGTTGTGATGGGAGCGGTTAAGCAGGAAGGATATTACCAGCATCACAAGTACGAACAATATGCTGCCGCAAAAGGTGGCCGCGGCGGTGACGGCGATTACAGCGAAGACTAGGAACAGCGTCAGCGCCAGGATAAGAGTTTCATTGGGGTAACGGTAGGAGGTCATGGCAGGTCCATTGTACCGGAAGTTGGCTGGAAGGCGAAGCAAAACGGCTGCGCCTCCAAGTAATCATTAGAAGTTTAGAATTTGTTGTATGACTCACTCATCTTTCGATATTCGATGAACGGTTCGTTGATCAACTTTGCGGGGGGCATGATCTGGCAGGCTTCTTCCAACATGGACGACCAGAAGAAGGCCTCATCTCCTAACATTCTGCGATCTACCAGCCTTATTTCGCTGAAGGATCCAATTTCATCTGTCCCTGCCGGTCCTCTTTGCCGCGCACGAGCGAAAAGCCCGCCGCGACCAGGCAAAGCATTGCGGAGACCAGGAAGGCGCTCCGGATGCCGGTGACAAATGCCTGCTCCATCTGCGAACCGAGCGTGATGTTGGTGCCTACAAAGAGAGCCATTACCACATTACCTGGCAAGCTCCCCGCAGCAACCGCCAGCGCCACCGCAAAACTGGTCACCATGCCAGTCTGCCGCAAGGTTGCAAGCGTAGCCGAGGCGATGCCGAGCCGTGACCTTGGCGCGCCGTTCATCGCCGCGCTGGTATTCGGCGACCAGAACAGCCCTCCGCCCAAGCCCATTAAAGCCAGACCCACAGCGATCTCCCAATACGGCGTCATGGGAGACAGCCGGGTGATAAACCACCCAAGGGCAGTGGCTTGCAGCAATACCCCCATCGTAGCGGGAATCCTCGCGCCGATGTGGTCGGCAAGCAGTCCGCTCAACGGTCCCACTATGGCGCTCACAAGTGGAAGCGGAATGAGCAGTAATGCAGCGGTCAGCGGGCTGTAGCCGCGTACCGCCTGCAGATAGTAAATGATCAAAAAGTCTACGGCGAACATGGCTAACGACTGGAGCATTGCCGACAGCACCGAGAAATTGTAGACACGATTTTGGAAGAGCGAGAGATCGAGCACTGGGTTTGCCGCCCGCCGCTCCCAGGCGAAGAACACTAGCAACATCACCACGAATAGCGCGAAGAGCGACAGGATCGGTAGCGAAGTCCAACTGTATTGGATGCCGAGGGTCAGTGCGACCAACAGCGCGACCAGGCTGGTGCTGAAGGTCGTCGCGCCAACCGGGTCGAAGCGTTCCCCTTGCTTCGGCATGGACATTTCGTGCAAGGCGCGGTATCCCCACACGGTACCGATAATCCCAATCGGCACATTGATATAGAATATCCAACGCCAGCTAGCAGCGGCAAGGATGAAACCGCCGAGGATCGGGCCGGCGATTCCCCCCAGCGCCCAGGTGATACCATTAATGCCAAGCGCCCGCCCGCGCTCGTTCACCGGAAAGACCTCGGTGATAATCGCCGGGCTGTTCACCATCATCAAAGCGGCACCTGAACCCTGAACGAGGCGGAACAGAATCAATTGCACTGCGTTCTGCGAGATGCCGCACAAGGCAGAGCCAACCGTGAAGACAACAAAACCCAGGTTGTACATCCGCACGCGCCCAAACATGTCAGCCACGCGCCCGAAGGTGAGCAATAAGACCGTGCTGATCAGAATGTACGCCATGATGACCCAGGTCATCTCGATCAAGTCGGAGTGCAGTTTTACCATCATATCTGGCAGGGCCAGTGTCACAATGGTGCTGTCGATTGCCGCCATCAAGGAGCCGATCGTTGTCACACTCAGAACGATCCATTTGTAATCGATACCAAGGTGCGCGCCCGGATGTGCCCCTTGCGTAATGTTGTATTGTTTGTCCGTATAGCTACCCTCTCTAAGTTAATTTTTAAGCTTTGCATTTACGTGCAAATATGTTCTTCCAGCCCGCTATTTTCTTATTCTGACATTTCATGAAACAGATCGTAATATTCTATTGTAGCACCATAAAATCTCACCCTCAGCTGCCTAGATTTCATCATTTACATTAGCTGTTTTTGGGCTCAAAAAAACACGCTGCCCGACTCCCTTACCCCCCTTAAATTGAAAACCTGGGATTCAAATCCGTACACCGAAGGTGTTCACGGTCAAGGGATGTAATCAATCAGATTGGTATTGGGCCTCAAATCAAGCGATTATGAGTCACCTATCAATTATCCAGTGGAATTACAGACGTAAAAAGCATATCAAAGCAATGATTACCAGGATGGATGTGTAGCATAATAATCGTGGCGAAATCGGTGGAGATGTCGCAAAGGGTGGATATCTCTGGTGGCGACGCGGAGCGTCGTTACCAACAGCGGGATGCTCCGCATCCTGTGGCCAAGGGCGGAGCGCAGGTGAGCCCCTCTACGATATAATAAATTTATGCCCCGCACCATCCTGCACCTCGACCTGGATGCCTTCTTCTGCGCCGTCGAAGAACTGCACGACCCGTCCCTGCGCGGCAAAGCCTTCGCAGTGGGCGGCCGGCCGGAGGAACGCGGCGTGGTGGCCTCCTGCTCGTACACCGCCCGCCGCTTTGGGGTCCGCTCGGCCATGCCCACCAGCCGGGCCCTCCGTCTCTGCCCGGGGTTGCTGGTGCTCTCGCACCACCGCGGCAATTACGGGGAGATGTCCGATAAGGTCATGCAGCGCCTGAATGACCTGTCCCCGCTGGTTGAACAGATCTCGATCGACGAAGCCTTCGTGGACATCAGTGGCCTGCACGAATCACCGGAGGGTATCGCCCGCCGTCTGCAAAAGCGCGTCAACGACGAACTCGGCCTGCCCTGTTCAGTAGGCGTGGCCTCCAACAAGCTGGTCGCCAAGATCGCCACCGAGGTTGGCAAGAAGACGGCCAAAAAAGACCAGCCGCCCAACGCCGTGACGGTCGTCCCGCCCGGTATGGAAGCTTCCTTCCTGGAGCTCCTGCCGGTGGACATGCTGTGGGGCGTGGGGCCCAAGACCGCCGCAAAATTGGCTGGGGTGGGGATCAAAACCATCGGTGACCTCGCCCATCACCCCGCAGATGACCTCATCCGCTGGTTCGGCGAAAACGGGCGTGACTTGAGCCGCCGCGCCCGCGGAGTGGATGACAGCCCAGTCACCACCGAACACGAGGTCAAGTCCATCAGCCAGGAGACCACCTTCGCCCGCGACGTGCGCGACGACAAGGTGCTCGCTGACACCCTGCGCGAACTCTCGGCAGAAGTGGGCCGCCGCCTGCGCCGGGCGGGCATCGCCGGGTCAACCGTCAGGATCAAACTGCGCTGGCCGGACTTCACCACCCTCACCCGCCAGGTTACCCTGCCCCAGCCGTCCGACCAGGACGAAGAGATCTATCGCCTGGCGCTTGACCTGCTGGGGAAGGTGCGCGCCAAAGGGAAAGCCGTCCGTCTGATCGGCGTGGGCGTCAGCGGCCTGGGCCCGCCGTTGCGCCAGTTGGAATTATGGGGCGCGGCTTCAGAGAGATCCCGCCGCCTGCAGGAAGCGCTGGATGCGGTGCGCTCGAAATATGGCGAACAGTCCATCCGGCGTGGGAAGCGGAAATAATCATCAAGGAGTTCAAGATGCCTGTTAAAACCGGGAACATTTCCCTCAATACGCACGGCAACACCGATATCTGCGACATCACAAGGGAGCTGGAACGCCTCGTAACCGAATCTGGATTAAAGTCAGGCACTCTGACAGTCTTCTGTCCCTCCTCCACCAGCGGGCTGACCACGGTCGAATTTGAGCCGGGCGCGGTGGCCGACCTGAAGCGTATGTTTGAGGAACTCGCCCCCTCCACCCGGGATTACAAACATGAAGCCACATGGCACGATGGCAACGGTCACTCGCACATGCGCGCCTCCCTGCTCGGCCCCTCGCTGACCATCCCATTTGTGGAGAGAACCCTCACGCTCGGCACCTGGCAGCAGGTGGTCTATGTGGATTTTGACATCCGCCCGCGCCGCAGGGAATTGGTGGTGCAGATGGTGGGGGAATAACCAAAGATTCCCCCAATTTTAACTCGCCTGCATGTCAACTTGCCAACGTTTCAACGTGCCAACGTGTCAACCTGCCAACGTTTCAACGTGCCAACGTGTCAACCAGCAGGATCAAGCGCCGAACATAGGGCTCAAGCATAGATAGATCAGCACCAGGATCCCGGCGAAAGCTGCCAGCGAGAGCAATAGCCGCCCGATCCCGCAGGCCCAGTCTGGCAAGGTATGAGTGCGGTTATCATTGAAAGGCCAGAAGAATGGCACACCCTCTTTCGTCAACCCGTCGGCCAGGATGTGCCACAGCCAGCCCCAGCCAAAAAACAGCCCCCAGATCCAGGGTTGCCCGAACGCCACGAAAGTGGCGCAGGCGGCGATGGTCACTGCCAGGGCAAATATCAACGAATGCAGCGGCCCGCGGTGGTGCAGGCTTCGGTAGAGCAGCCAGGAAAGTCCCATCAGTCCCAGGGACGCAAGCAGGGCAAACAGGCTCCAGCGCAGGATGGCCATCCCCAGCACCAGGCCGGTGAACTGGTGTACCGCCCCCTGTACATCCGGTGTGGTCAGCAGGGTGGCCACCGTTGCCAGGATGGGGATGGTCAGGATTGCCAGCGCGATGCGCACGAGTCGTGAGGGAATGCTATGACTGATGAATGATTTGGGATGGTCGAGGTCGGTGGCTATCGATCCGGCAGCAGCCAACACCGCTCCGATCCCCAGCGCGGCCGGAGTTACCTGCAGCCCTCCAAGTACTTCCACCGCCGCCACCCCCAGCGCCGCGGTTCCAACTCCGAAGAAGGCATGATGAATATAGTTCATGGCTGTGGTTTTATCACGCCGCCAACACCCTTCTTTGCGAAGAGTCCCCCACGGCTATTTGTTCTCTTTTGCCAGCCGGATGGTTTCCTGCACTGCAGTGACAATGAAAAAATAGAGCAGCAGCAGGCCAATCGCCATGACGAACAGGTCGTAGATACTGAAAGTAAAGCGGCCAAAGACCCCCACCGTGAGGGCAAGACTGTGTGGGCCGAAGAAGTACATCGAGATGTTCAACAGGATGGCGAGGACGCGTATCTCCGTCGGTCCCAGCCGGCCATAGGAGATCCTGAATTCGCCAACCACACTCGTCCTCACATAGGCCAGCACGGACAGCAGCAGGTAGGCGATCAAGGCCAGGCAGGCAATGTCGAATCTCACATAGGGGGTCATCCCCAATCCCAGGAAGATCATTACCTCGTTGACGGCATCGATGACGTGGTCAGTGAAGAATCCATATAGGGGGCGTTCTATGCCCCGAAACCGCGCCAGGGTACCATCCATGCTGTCGCCGAACCAGTTGACCACAAAACCCAGCGAAGCCAGCCATAGGAAATTACGATTCAGAATGGTCAGTATATAACTGACCATGATAATAATGGAACCAAGCACACCGATGGAAGTGCAAATATCCGGCGTGATCCAGGCTGGTAGACGGTTCGCCATCCATTTCAAAGCCGGCCTCTCCAGCGGACCGAGCAGGATATCATTAACCCTCTTGTGATTCTTTATATCTGTCATGCGCATCTCCTCGACGATCCAGGATTCCTCCTGGTTTGGTATCAACTGGGTGTCTGGTTCAATGCCTCCGGCCAGACCGGCAGGGAAACTGACCACTGGCTGGGAGCTCGCTGGATAAAATCTTCGCCGATGCTCAGGACTCTCTCGGCATTGCGCAGCATTTCCAAATCCGTATCTGGATTTGATTCCATCTCGATTGGATCCGAAGTAAGGAAGTGATTTTTTTCATCCGGCAGCCGGATGGTCGCCAAAACCATCACCGGTACATGGGCTTTGGCTGCCAGGTATACGTGGTGCGTCGGAAGGTCAGCCGGCCTCCCGAAGAAACGCGGACGACGTTTGGGTACCGGGATGGGGCGGTCGATCCCGGTCATAACCACTCCGCCCTGTTGCAGGTACCTGATCGCCTGCCGCAGGGCGCTGAACGAGGCCGGGAGCATGTTCATGCCGGTCTTCTTCCGCATCTCATATTCCACGCGTTGGCTCCCCTGTGGATCGGGTATGGTTAGGATCATCGCTCGCATTCCTTGCATGGTAAGGAGGCGCAGGAACAGATCGAAGTCGCTGAGATGCAGTCCGGCCACCATTAAACCGCGCTGCTCGAATTCAGGACGTTGGATGAGTTGTTGAACCGGCGCGCTAAGCTCGACCCGCTGTTCTATCGTGCCGGGATTTCGTATGTAATGATACAGGTCAAAAATGGAACGGGCCGAGTTGCGATACGTCTCCTGGACTGTCCTGTCCAGGGCTTCCTTGTCCAGTTTCTCCCCGCTGATTACCCACTGGTTTGTACGCACTGCCCGCACCATCCGGGAACCTGGGTGCGCCACAATGCGCTCCGCCGCGAAATCAGCAAGACGGTACCCAAGCCGGACGGGTATCCACCCCGCTATGGTGGAGAGCATGTTGACGCCTAAACTGCTGTTGATGATCTGTTGAATGTCGATTGCCATGTTTCCTTGGTCGTTAGAATTTGTTCAAGCAGTTGGTCGGTCGCCCGCAAGAACTACTCCTTTTGCCAGCCAGAATCCTTCAGCCCGGGACACACCCTGGTACACCCCTCGAAGAACAGGCAAATTCAAGGAAACCATATTATACTTTACCCTTTTGCCAGGGACAAAAACACATCTTCCAGGGTCGGTTCGCCGCTCTCGAGCGCAACCACCGTCAGCCCGGCGGACTTCAGCCCAAGTCGCAGGTCTTTCTCTTTCATTCCCTGCTTGGTGATCATCCGCAAATGGTCGCCCGCCAGGCCCACGCGCAGCACGCCCTCGCAAGTCTCGCTGGCATCCAATGCAATTTGTAGCGGTTCGGCATGGACCTCCCACACGTCGCCGGGCACAACCTGTCTTTTAAGTGCCGCCGGGGTATCCAGCGCCAGAAGTCTGCCATCCCGCATCATCCCCAACCGCCCGCAGTATTCGGCTTCGTCCATGTAATGGGTGGTAACCAGCACCGTCACACCCTCCGCCGCCAGTGCATAGATCAAGTCCCAGAAACTGCGCCGCGCGGTCGGGTCAACACCGGAGGTGGGTTCGTCGAGGAAAAGGAGTTTCGGCCGGTGGACAAGCGCAATCGCCAGCGCCAGTCGCTGGCGCCAGCCCGCCGAGAGCGCCCGCGCCAGTTCGGACCCGTGACCTGCCAGCCCGACCTGTGCCAGCGTCTCCTCGATGCGCTGCTTGTCCCGGATGCCATAGACGCCGCCGTAAAAAGTCAGGTTTTCCCAGACGGTCAGGTCATCGTACAGGGCAAATTTCTGTGACATATACCCGGCCCGGGCGCGCACTTGCTCCGATTGGCGGAAGGCATCGAAGCCGAGCACGGTGGCTTTGCCGTCCGATGGCTCGTACAGCCCAAGCAGCATGCGGATGGTGGTGGTTTTTCCGGAGCCGTTCGGGCCGAGATAGCCGACGATCTCCCCGGCCTCCACGCTGAACGACACGTGGTCCACAGCGACGAAATCGCCAAAGCGGCGGGTGAGGTTTTCGACAACAACTACAGGTTCAGGCATGGTTTCATCACCGGGTTATCTTTTTGAAAGAGACGCAATTGTTTTGCGGATCAGGGCGGCCTTTTCCACCCGTCCCATTGCCTCATATGCTGCAAGTTCATCCTCGAGTGGGAAGGTCGGGATCTGCAGCCCATGAGAGTCTACCCAGATCAGCCGGGAAAAGTCCGTGAAAGAGGCCCAGTTGCCATCGGGCATCTTGTGAGCAATGTTGGCCAGGATTTCGATCTCGATGGTTTCTATCTCTGCCTTTCCATCCAGCGAACGCATGCCGGGCGATTCCCAAAAATGTACAGGCGTTTTCATAAACCCGGCCAGGCGCTGTTCGATGATGTAGATCGTCCGCTCATCGGTCTGGATGTCCAGGTCATGGACCGGCACATCCACTCCCTGCAGGCGCAGGCTGGCGGAGCCGGTCAGGGCCCAGGGAAATCCTGTAGGCGGGATGCATTCGAGTAGAGCCGCGAGGGCACGGGTGTGGGCTTTGGGCAGGTTGAGGCAGGCCTGCGGATTGGTCATCGGGGTTCAATCCTTATCCTTGGATAATAAAATGAATACATCTTCCAGCGTCGGGGTGACAAGGCGCGCCTCCACACGCTCACCGGTGCGGGCGGGGAAAGCCTCCTCCAGGGCCGCGATAACCGGCTCCGCCTGCCCGGGTACGACGCGCAGGTGCAGTTTGTCGCCAAAAGCGCGCACATCTTCCACCTCCTTGATTTTCTCGGCCCTCTGCCGCAGGGAAGGCAGCTGCCTGCCGCGCACCTCGACGATGCACCCTTCCAGCCTGGAGCGCAGTTCGGACGGCGTGCCTTCGGCGATCATCCGCCCCAGGCGCATGAAGCCGACCCGGTGGCAGCGGGCGGCTTCGTCCATGTAGGGAGTGGAGAGCATGACGGTAACGCTCCCCCTTTCGTCCCTCCCTGTTTCCGCCGGAGATGATGAGGGAGTGGGCGGGGCCACGAGCCGGATGAGCAGTTGCCAGAAATCCTGCCGGGTCACCGGGTCCACGCCGGTAGTGGGTTCGTCGAGCAGGAGCACCTTCGGGCGGGTGACGAGAGCCGAAGCCAGGCCGAGTTTCTGCTTCATCCCGCCGGAGAGCTGGCCGGCGCGGCGGTCTTTGAAGCTTTCAAGACCAACGAACTCCAGGATTTCCATGCAGCGCGGCAGCCATTCCTGCCGGGAGAGGCCGCGCACTTCGGCAAAGAAACGGATGTTTTCCAGCACGGTCAGGTCTTCATATAATGAGAAGCGCTGGCTCAGGTAACCAATTTGGGCGCGCACCTGCTCGGTCTGCTTGCTGACGGAAAAGCCGCAAATGGAGGCGTCGCCGGAATCCGGTTTGAGCGCCCCCACCAGCAGGCGCATGGTGGTGGTTTTGCCCGCCCCGTCCGAGCCGACCAGCCCGTAGATCTCACCGGAGGCGATATTCAAATTCATATCGTCCACGGCCAGGGTGGCACCGAAGGATTTGGAAAGATGGGAAGCGTTGATCATATCAAAAGTCAAAGGTCAAATGTCGATTTCATATTCCGCTTGGTCTTCGCCTATACGACGCAGGCGAGGATTGGACTCCAAGTAAGAGATAAACTTGGCAATTTGGCGGGCGCATTTTTCAGCCAGGGCATATGTTTCCTTGAACTTTTCCTCGCTGATATAGAACTGATCGAGGGCAATATAAAGTTGTGCTCGCGCTTCGCCGGCTGAGGCTCTTGCCATACCGAGATAGTTAATAAACTGCACATCCGTCCGGCTTTCAAAGCCCTCTGCAACGTTACTCATTACTGAAACAACGGCCCGACGAATTTGATCTCGAAGGCCAAAATCGCGACTGAACTCGGGCTGGTTGGTAAGTTTGTACACAGCATTGGTTAACTCGCGTGCTGTTTGCCAAGCCTGTATTTCTTCAAAACGAGTTATACCGGGCATATTTTCACTCCTTTGGCACGACCTTTGACATTCGACTTTTGACTCTAATGAAAGGTCACATCCGCCGGCATGCCCGGCTTGAGTTTCCCGCCCGGGTCCTGTACCTGGAGCTTGATGGCGAACACCGTACTCGAGCGTCCTTCGACGGTCTGGACGTTGCGGGGGGTGAACTCAGCCTGGTCGGCAATTTGACTGACCGTTGCAATGAAGGTCTCGCCGGGGAAGGAATCCACCGTCATGCTGGCAGACTGGCCGAGGGAAAGTTCGCCGTAGCGGTCTTCAGGCACGTAGACGGTGATGGTCAGGTTATCGAGGCGTCCCAGCGTCATCGCCGCCGCGCTGGGTGCAACGATTTCACCGGGCTGGATGGAACTCGTCAGGATGGTGCCGTCAGCCGGGGCGGTGACGGTCAACTTGGCGATCTGGACGTCGATCAACGCCAGGCTGGCCTCGGCCTGCGTCACGGTCAGGGCTGCCTGTTGCGTGGCGACCTGCGCCTGGTGGAGGACCGCTTGCGCGGCTGCAACCTGGGGAGAGTCCTCGCCGGTCTGCAGAGACAGTAAACGATCCTGGGCAGATTCGAGGCGCTCCTGTGCAGCAGACAGGTCCGCCCGGGTAGTTATGATCTTCCTGGCGGCATCGGTGTCCTTCAAGCTGTCATAAGCAGCCTGGGCATCGTCCAGTTCGGTCTTCGCGGCGTCGAAGGCAGATTGGGCAGAATCGCGCAAGTCGGTATTATTACCCGCGTTGGCACGCCTCAGCACATCCTGGGTGACCATGGAAGCAGCGCGCGCCTTGGCGAGGCGCGTCTCGGCCGCGACAAAATTCGCGTTGACAGGGTCAGCCAGCAGGGTGTTGAGGCTGTCCTGTGCAGCCTGGCGGGCAGATGTGGCTGCGTTCACTTCCGCTTGGGCCGCGGTAACCTCTTCAGCAGGGCTGAAATATCCGCCGGGGAGGGTGTATCCGGACGGGTTAACGGCAGACCAGTCCATGGTGCGGGTGGAGGCGGAGACCAGGCGGGCAGCGTTCAAGGCCAGGTCATAGTTGGCCTGCGCGGTCCCCAGGGCGGCATCCGCCGTCATGGAGGCACCCCGCGCCAGGTCCAGGGAAGCCGCCGCGACCGACCGCTGCGCCTGGAGCAAAGTATCGTCCAGGCGGAAAAGCACGTCACCAGCTTTGACTTGGGTGCCTTCATCCACCGCTACTTCGGTTACTTTGCCGCCGATTTCAGGGGCGATGGTCACTTCAATGGCTTCGATGCTGCCGGAGGCGGTCAGGGCGGTGCTGCCCTTGTTCAACAGGGCGCGCACGCCGAAATATCCGCCGACCAGCACGGCCAGGATGAGGATGACAATTAGAGCAATGGGGGGACGTTTATGTTTCATAAAGACTCCTTTGCGAATCACGAATTACTAATTACGATTTACATATTTTTCTAATCGAGACGTTTGCGGAAACGAATGGCAGCCGCGCCCATGATGGCAATCCCAAACACAGCCAGGGCCAGGATTTCACTCCAGATGGCTCCTACCCCCACCCCCTTAATGAGCAGGGCGCGGATGATGATCAGGTAATAACGCAGTGGGATGATATAAGAGATCCACTGCAGGAACTTCGGCATGGCTTCCAGCGGGAAGAAAAAACCGGAGAGGAAGATGCTCGGCAGGATCGTCATGAAGACCGTCAGCATGGCCTCCTGCTGGGTGTTGGCGATGGTGGAAGCGAACAATCCAATCCCGAGACCGGATAGGACCATCAGGCCCGAACAGGCCAGGATGAGGCTGAGGTTGCCGCGCACCGGCATGCCAAACCACCAGTGACCGATGGCCAGCACTTCGAGCGTGTCGATGAAAGCCAGGATGGCGTAGGGCAGGATTTTTCCGATCACCAGTTCCCACGGGCGGATGGGGGTGACGATCAACTGCTCGATGGTGCCGCGTTCGCGTTCGCGCACCACCGAGGTGGCGGTCAGGATGGAGGTGATGGCATACAGGATCATGCCGATCACACCCGGGATCATGAAATAGGAACTGACCAGGTCCGGGTTGTACCAGACTCTCGTCTGCACCTGGAGCGGCGGCTGGAAGTTGCTGGCGTTTATGCCGCTGCGCTCCAGCCGTTGGATCATCAACTGGGTGGCCTGGGATTGACCGATCAATGTGGCCGCCGCAAGCGCTGTGGACCCGGCCGTTGCGTCCGACCCGTCCAGGATGAATGCCACCGTGGCCTTCCCCTCTGCCAAGGCAGTGTTGTAATCCGGTGGGATGATGAGACCGGCTCGCGCTTTCCCCTGCTCGATCAGCAGGCGGATTTCGTTCTCCGAACCAACCATGTATGCCAGCTTGAAGTAATTTGCGGCGCGATAAGCATCCACCAGAGAGCGGCTCTCTGCGCAGCGGCATTGGTCAAAGACCGCCAGCGGTACGTTGCGGATGTCGCTGGTGGCGGAATATCCCAGCAGGAATAACTGGATGATGGGAATGAGCAGGCTGATGACCAGCGTGCGTTTGTCACGTATGATTTGGATGAATTCCTTGCGCAGGATGGAGACGAGACGAATGTTCATACGGGCTCCTTAGATACAAGCACACCATATAAAAAGATATCCACAAAATGGTCCAGCGCATTTTCCTGCATGGCTGCGGCCGGTGTCCCAGCCAGCAGGTACTCGGTCATGTAAAAGGAAAAGAACAATCCCAGGAATGCCCGGAACAGGACGAACGGCGGGATCTTGCGGATTTCCCCGCGGCTGGTTTGGAATCGCTGGATTAGGGGTGCGATCTGCGGATAAACGATTTCGAACATCCTGGGAACATCCCGGCCGTTGAATTCGACCAGCTCGACGAACATGAATTTGACGAAATCGGGTCGGCGGCCCAATACGCCCACCATTCTTCTGGCCGCGTTGCGAACGAACTCTTCGACCGTATCACCGGGTGCAGCTTGGAGCAGGGGCAATATCTCGTGGAATGGATGCTTTGCGATGATCAGGTCGCTGAAGATGGCTTCCTTGCTGGCGAAGTGGTTGTAGATGCCGCCCAGCGCCAGTCCGGCGCGTTCGGCGATCTGGCGCATGGACGTGGCGGCATAACCCTGCTCGAGGAACAGGCTGTAGGCCGCTTCGACGATGGTCTGGGCTGTGCGTTCACCTTTGGTCAGGCTTTCATCTGGCATAAGTTTCAATCCTGAAATGAACGAACGTTCGTTTTTATTTTACATCTGGATACAGAGAATTGTCAAGAGAAAAATAATGCAACCCCCCTTCTATTAACTGGCCACCCAAAAGTATTAAAAATGGGACGCGGACGAGCGCTGACACTTGCGGCACACCTGCCCTGGCCGACGGGCGCCAGGCTTTCGAAGGCATCCTGCGTTTCTACGGCCTGCTGGCATAGTTCCCCCTCCCCCCCCTTCATTGCGACTGGCCGAGGCGACCTTCTCGCAGCAGCCCTGCTGTCAAGCCGCTACATGTCGAAGCGGCGTCAATTTGATGTAGTGGAATTTAAGGTCCATCAATCGTGATGCTATAGGTCACCTGAGTCGATGGAATTAATTTTATCCAGCCCTCGCAACCTTTTCCGGTAATTTCCCCCTATTTTGCTTTTGTATAATCCTTAATTGGAGTATATTATGGCCATGGATAGTGATCTAATAATCGATCCGGTTTTGCGCGGCAATTGATTGGGAGAGATTAAGCATGGCAGATTCATTAAAGGCACAAATGGAAAAATTACGCCTCTCTATCATCGCGCTCGAAGCACAACGCGGCATGCTGGGGGACGAGGTCGTCGATCTCGCCCTGGCAGGCCTGCGAAAACAGCTAAATGAGCTGGAGGAGCAAGCTGCGAAGCAGGCAGTCCCGGTCGAAGAGCGCCGCCTCGTCACGATCCTGTTCATAGACATGGTCGGTTCAACCATTAGGGCGGAAAAGTTGGACCCCGAAGAGTGGCGTCAGGTGATAGCCAGGTTTCATACTGCACTGGGGGAGGCGATCACTGCCCACCACGGGACAATTGCCCAATACCTGGGGGATGGGCTGTTGGCTTTCTTTGGGGCGAAGGAATCCAGCGAGCACGACCCTGAGAACGCCATCCGGGCGGCGCTGGATGGGCAGGCGGCGGTGGTAGAGCAACTGGTCTCCGAGGAGGTCCAGGTGCGCGCCGGCATCCACACCGGCCTGGTGGTGGTAGGCGAGCTCGGCGCTGAGGTCCACAAGGAGTTCACCGCCAGCGGGGATGCGGTGAACCTGGCCGCCCGCCTGCAGTCGGCCGCCCCGCCGGGGGGCATCCTGATCTCGCACGATACCTACCGTTACGTACGCGGGGTCTTCGATGTGACCCCCCGTCCACCCTTGACCGTCAAAGGCAAAAGTGAACCGCTGCAGACCTACCTGGTGAGGCGCGCCAAGCCGCGTCCCTTCCGCAGCATGACCCGCGGGGTGGCCGGGGTGGAGACGTGCACCATTGGGCGGGAGGCGGAAACGCAGGTCCTGCAGGCGGCCTACCTGCGCACTTACGAACAACATGGCATGCTTTGGGTACAAATGGTAAGCGACCTCGGGGTTGGAAAAAGCCGCTTGATGTCAGACCTGGTCGATTGGCTGGACCTGCGCGCGGAGACCTTCCGGCTGCTGCGCGCCCGGGCCTTCCCGGATGAGGCCAGCCAGCCTTTTGCCCTGGTGCGACGCCTGTGGTTCGATCGTTTCCAGATCGCCGAGGATGCCCCGCTGGAGCAGGCCGAGGCCAAGTGGGTGGAGCGCTTCAGGGAGTTTTCCAGCCTGAAGGAGTACGAAGAACCCGCCCACGCCTTGGGTCTGCTGGTGGGGTTGCCGTTCATGAACAGCCCCCACATCAAGGCCATGCGCAGCGACCCCGTGCAGGTCAAGGGGCGGGCGCTGGTGGTCAGCCGGGAACTGCTCAAATCGGTACGGCGGCAATTCCCCGTGGTGCTGCTGCTAGAAGACCTGCAGTGGACCGACCTGGCCTCTTGGGAGTACCTGGTGGAAGTATTCTTGGGGGAAACGGAAGGGGAATCTCCCAACGGCCTGTTCATCCTGGGGACTGCCCGCCCCGACTGGCAGCCGCCGCAGGAATTGACCGCCTTGCTGGCTGACTCTCCACCGGATGAAAAGAACTTCAAGAAATGCGGTAAACTGATCCAACTAAAGCCGCTCAGCGACCAGGCGATGCGTCTGCTGGTTATGGAGATCTTGCAGCGGGTGGAGACGGTTCCAGAGTCGATTGTCGCTCTGATCGTGGAGCGCTCCGAAGGGGTGCCGTATTACGCCGAGGAGATTGTCAACTGGTTTATCGATCACGGCATCCTGGAAACGCGTGGCGAACAGTGGCGCTTATTCCCGGAAAAGCTGAAAGAGCAGCCCCTGCCGGCCACCTTGCAGCATTTGCTGCTGACCAGACTGAGCTCGCTTTCCCAGGCGGAACGCGCCGCCCTGCAGCGCGGAGCCATCTTCGGGCGGCGTTTCTGGACCGGCGGCGTGGAAGCACTGGGCGTGACTGGCGGGGCGGAGATGTTCGGACATTTGCAGCCGCGCGGTTTCGTGGAAGCGCAGCCTGAATCGAGGTTCCAGGGGGATACCGAATGGAGTTTCCACCAAAGCCTGCTTCAGGAAGTGACCTACGAAAGTGTGCTGAAACGAGAGCGGACGGCCTTGCACAAGGTGGCCGCTGGCTGGCTGGAAAACCAGGCCCGCCAGGCCGGGCGGCTGGATGAGTTTGCCGGGCTGCTGGGCGAACACTGCGAACGTGGCGGCGAGTTGAGCGCCGCCGCTGATTGGTATCTGCTGGCTGGCCGGCGCGCCTTCGGCCAGGGGGCACCGCGTGAGGCCGGGAGTTTCTACACCCGGGCCCTGGAGCTGCTCCCACCAGTCGATCGGGAACGGCGTTGGCAGACCCTGCTGGGGCGCGAGGAGGCCCTCGCTGTCCTGGGGGATGCTGAGCCCTGGAAGGCGGATGTTACCGCCTTGCTGGAGTTGGCCCGTTCTTTGGATGATGATAATGTCCTGGCCGAGGCAACTCTACGCCAGACGGTATTCGGCATGCTTGCGGGGGATGAACACATCGGGGAGAAGGCTTGCCGGGAGGCGCTCGCAGCCGCGCGGCGCTGCGGGAACGAGGCTATCGAGGCTAAGGCCCTCGCCTGGATTGGGGTGGCGGCTGTAGACCGGGGTGATAAACCCGCCGCCATACAAAATATCGAAGAAGCCCTGCAACTGGCCCGCCGTTTGGGTGATGAAAGCGTGCTGTCTTTTGTCCTTGCCCGAGCGGCTTATTGTTACGGCGTATTACCGGATATTGACAGGGCTTATGCGCTGTATAAGGAGCAGGTCGAGTTGGACCACCGCTTGGGGAACCGAAGCCAGGAAGCATCAGGCCTGGGAAACCTGGGCGCTGGTTATGTATGGCTGGGGCAATATAAACAGGGACGGTCATTGACCGAGCAGGCCCGTACAATTGACGAAACCCTGGGTTCCAGCCGGTCACTGGCATATGACTTGACTAACCTCGGTGATATTTATTTGGACACTGGCGACCTGCGGAAAGCACGTCAGTTGATGGAGCAGGCTTTGAAGGTAATTTCCCCATCTCATGATACGCGTGGGAAGATCTTTACTTTAGGCGACTTAGGACGCGTGCTGTTGGCGATGGGCGATGCGCCTGGGGCATCCAGGCGCTTCACTGAAGCTCTCGATTTGGCCTTGAGCCAGGAAATGGCTGCTTTAGCTTGCGAAGCCACAACTAGTCTGGCTGCCTGTGCGGTCATGCAAGGGCAGCTGGACGAGGCGCGCAAATATATCCATGAAGCGTGGGATTATCTGAAAGAGCACGGTGTGATTGGATTGAATAATCTCAGCGTGGACTACCGTACATGCGCAGAAGTCTTTGATGCTCTGGGCGAAGAAGAAAACGCTCGGGCGGTCCTCGAGAGTGGCCACCAGGCATTGATGAAAGTGGCTGATACTATCAACGTGCCGGAATGGCGGCAATCCTTCCTGGAAAACGTACCCAATAACCGAGCACTCATAGAGATGTGGGAGCGGAGGAAGCAGTAAAGGCGACTACAAGGAGTGCACTGCAGGGTAAGGGGTTGGGTTTCGGCCCTCGTGGCGCGTAAAAGCCCTGGCAGACGGGTGCCAGGCTTTCGAAAGCATCCTGCGCCTCTACGGGCTGCTGGTTCAGCCTCCGCGCGCCCCTATCAAGACGTAACGGCAGGTGCCGTACTCTCCACGCACCTCCATGCCGTACTTCCATTCAGCCTTGCCATCCACCATTTCGAATGATCCGGTCGGGTAGGTGATAGTGCAAGAGACCCTCAAGGTCTGGCCAGACCTTGAGAAACTGTTTGAAAACTCGTTTTAACCACAGATGAACACAGATAAAAGGGATTTTAGAGCTTTTCGTCGGGAGTTTTATCGAAGAATCGGTGTTCATCCGTGTTTATCTGTGGCTTCCGGCGATTTTTTAAACAGTATGAGAGGTCCCTTCTTGTATTGGGTTTCAGCGACTTGTCTGCTACAGTGTTGGCCGCAGGCGATTAACCTCGCTCACCGGCACCGCCGTCAATAGGTGCAGTCCGCGACCGTGGCCTGCACCTGGAAATCCTCATACTCCGTCCAGCTAAATTCGACGTCGGTCAGGCCCTGGCCGTTCAGCAGCATCTGGCCTTCCCCTCCGCTGATCGTCCCCTGGAACAGGATGGAAAAGCTGGGGTAAGCAGGATCGTTCACATTGTAGATCATGTAGAAGTGACCGTGATTATTCACGACCACGAGGGCGTTATCGATATGAAAGACAGCCACCTTTGACCATATCTCGCCTGTATCCAGGGTGTGGACCTTCATCTCCGTCACCCAGGCGATCATGGAGATGTAGCTGCCGTCAAAGCAGAAAGTGACCACCTGGTCGTCCCCGATTATGCCCGCCGGCAGCGAATCTCTCGCACCGGTTGGCAGAATCATAGAGTGCCTTCGCTCCTTTGTCGGAATGCTTGAAAATCTTGAGCAGCTTTCAGATAAGCTACTATTAAGGGGTGCGGATTATCAGCGCTCGAAGTAAGTTGTGGTAGAAACAGTGTGGCGACGAAAAAGCGGTGGGCCGATAATTCGACAGCTCTAACTTCTTTTTCAGAATCTGTCCCAGCGATTTTGAGCTCTCCCCGGCTAATTTTCTCTCGATACGCAGGGTTGAGACCGTAATTACAAGCGAACTGCTCAGTCACTTCTGTTTTCCCATATACCTGATGCATCAGTGTATCTGGCGTGATCGTTACCACTTCGGTTTTACCAACAAGAGAGCAGACTAGCTTGCTAATCACCAATTGTGAAGCGGCGGGCGCGGTCTCCTCATGTTCCGCATCTTGAATACCAAGCACATTGCGGGCATACTCTAACAGAGTATGTTGAAAACCTCCTCAGGTACCAACAAAAGGCAAGTCCCTTTCGCGCGTGAATTGGATGGCTTTCAACGCTCCATTCATGCTTTTGTACGGGCTGCCTGGTGCGCACCACAAGGCGTCAAACTGTTCCAATGTGGTTTCGCAGGCCGAATTATCCAATGATTGGGTCGCCAACCAGGAATAATCAACCGCCACAGCGAGAGCTCTGCCAGTATGGCGGAGGGCTTCGTTGGTTGCGAGGTGATATCGAAGATGTGGATCAAAGTCACCGATGATTCCAACTCTGAGTGTTTCATTCATAATCCATTTCTCCTTGTTTGAAGATTTCAAAGAGCATGCCGTCAAAACTGTTATATGCGTGTTGTTCGCGCCTTTCTATCACTCGTAAGTAAAAAATAAAAAGTCCGATTCTGCTTGGTATAGAATCGGTCAGCAGTTATTATAGAATGAAACATTTCATCTGTCAAATGGAAAGGGCTCATTACCGTACTGTAGACTGTTAGCTGGCGGGAAAAAGCCCTCGCCGACGGACGCCAGGCTTTCGAAGGAATCCTGCACGCCTACGGGCTGCTGGCATAGCTCCTCCGCATCTCCCGTCATTGCGACTGACCGAGGCGGCCTTTGTGAAGCAGCCCCATGGGTCAAGCAGCCACATGTCGAAGCGGCGCCAAGCCGCTATCGACCGTGTTTGGCGACACGTGTCACCAAACACGGTTGTTTCAGGAGTGACGATTCCCAGGCTTTCCGACTTTGTTAAAGCCCTAGGGTATACCAATAGAACGCTTGACTTAATGACCTGAGTTCATTATAATTTTTAGTTGGCTACTCTTATTCAATAACAGTCGCCTTTATAAGGGAAGAAACGAGGCTATTATGCCAGCAAGGCAGTACACGACACCGGAAGGGAAATATGGGTGGTTTTTTACTCCCGTCTACTTCTTGGCGATTCTCCTTTATGAATCATTTTTCCATCCTCGCAAGAATGCAAATATTTCTGTTAAAAAGAATGGAAATGGATCCAGCCAATTTTTGATTCATGAATCATAGCCATAAATAAATTAAGAAGATTATATGGCGGGCGGATATTGCATTGGCAGAAAATCCAAGTAAGAACGTCCGTATTCCTAGTTTATATAAATTTACACTAATGTTTTTTGGGGCGATGCTATTAATTTTCCTCATAACAGCAGCCTTGGTTGTTACTTTTGATAATAATCAATCGGTGCGGGTCGATACATTTTTGGGTGTCATATATGATGTACTAAAATTCGGAAGTGGACTTTTTTTTGGTCTTTTAGCTGGCAAAGGAATAGATTTGATGGCATCAGTGCCAACCCAAGCTCATCCCTTACCTGCGTCGGATCCTGGCATTAGGGAATGAGCCTGCCTGACATGGTTTTCACAAACTATGGGTTTGGGGTGTTGCCCGACGGGCGTCAGGCTCTCGAAGGTATCCTGCGGGCTTACGGGCTGTTGGCATAGTCCCCCGCGCCCTTGTCAAAACGAATAGGATCGAAACTTAATTCCATTAGCGAAATTATCGGGGAACGTTGATGCGTTGAATAGTGGACGGGGACATGTGCTCTTTCTGGTGAGCAAGGTTTGGGCCGCAATGTGGGATAAATAAGTCTGAATTAAAGCCAGGTTTGGGTATTGTGGTTCATTTCTCGTCTATGCTGTGCTCAATTAAGTAACTGCTGATCCTTATGGTGCCCGGATTTTAAGGGGATTTTTTTATCAACGAAACAGAACCTTTCTTCAATCCCGCCAAGTATATACCTGAATTGTCAATAGAAAATAATGCCCCTGCTTGGAAAGAGCAGGAGCTATTGTTACTATCTTTATCAGTCGCTCAACTGAGCGCATCACGAAGGTAAGCTCCAAGGCGGGTACGGGAAGAAAAGGGTATGATGTTATACACTAGTGCTGTACTGAGGATTGAAAATATCCGTTCAAGCCATCATAAAAATCTTTGTACAGGTGAAGGGAATATGGTTGCTGATAACAGGGACGAAAATGCCAGTTCAGCCTGCTACTTTGGTCAATGCTAAGTAGACCAATATTTGACTTACGGAATAGTCTTATATTTTGAATAGCTGGGCGGCAAAATGCATCATCCATAACCACATAGGCATAGTGGGCGAATGCTAAATAGCGGAAGGCTTGTGTTAGGGCTCGCCGCCAGTTCTTTATTTTCATTTCAAAGGCTATTGCTTGGATTGCTCTAAATCCATCAGATGACACTCTCTTGTAAGCAATCATAAAATCAGGAATGCCAAATAATCCCTCAACTTCCCTTGCTTGCCATCTTGCATTGTCAGATGTGTTAAATGCATTCTTAAAATCTGAACATTGAAGAAATGCTAATGTCAGTTCTTCTTCCGTTGCAAAGGTGTTTCGCATTGGAGTATCTCCTATAGCAACGTTTTTTCAAATTGGTTTAGTGCTGTCAGCCAAGGTGCAAGATGGGCACCGCTGCTATCGAGATTAAATATAATGCCTGAATCATCGAAAGTTTGGAAATTGCGGATTGCACACTGCAATTCAGACCTTATGGCTTCGTAGCGGTCATGTCTATTATAAGATATTAATCGTTGAAATTGGCGTGAAAAAGAGATGAAATAATGTTTATAAGGGTCTGGTTTACTGAAATGCCAATTGTATGTGGGTTGGAACATGATTATTTTGTGCTCAGTATCATCAAAAATCGCTTCTCCATCCTTGGATGAGCGAATTATGGCACCTATATATTGGTATTCTATCCACTGCAAAAGCCGTGATACATATATTCTTGGTGTGGGTCCTTGCATTTTCCTATCTTCTTTTGGCTGGTAGGGAAGAAGCCCAAACATCCTGAGATTCTCGTATGATCCCATTGTTATTGCATCTGGTTCGGCTGCCAGATATATGATCGATTCTGTATTCACATATCCGACAATAACAGTCATACCTGCTATTTTTAAACTGTGAATGAAGGACATAACAGAGATTAAGAAATCGATATCGTCAATCTGCTTTCTCTTAGATGGCCAGGGATAAATCAGATATACACCTTCTATTTCTGTGATGCCTGTGACCCAATTTAATATATCTCGGCGGTATTTATCGTCCTTAAACATTTGATCGGTGAGAATAATCTGTAGTAAACAAGGCTTATCTATCTTTTGCTCTCCATAAGATTTTAAGAATGGCTCTACAAACAAGTTGTTTTGGCTTTCTATATAGTCACTTGGCATGCCAGCCGTATAGCGAGTTGGAATTATTATATATTTGAAATCGCAATCGGCTTGGAATGTTAGGCACCGTGTCGCACTTTCGTGCGCAAGTTCACCATTCCAATCAGTGGTCGAAAATCCTCCCGCTACAACTTGTGGAAAGAATGGGTATGTAGGTAAATGGCCTGAACTCGAGTTTGGCAAGTAGAACTGGGGATCAAAGATAGCATTTTGTCGGATTTCTGCAGGTAAAGAAACTACCTTTGTTCTTTCAATGTATCTTGGACCGATAATTACTCCGTCTCCTATGCCATCTGTTAAACTGTCGATGTTCCAACAGTAATTGTGGCCGAGTTGATGGAAAAGCAGAGTCATATCCTACTCCTTTGCGAGTTCGACCATATGAGCCAAAAGGTCTCCAGCGTTTCGATATCTTTGGTAAGGGTCGTGTCCTAACATCCTCTTTATAGTTGAGAACATTGTTGTTACATGGGTATTAAGTAAATCCTTTGCCCATAAATCAGTTAAAATATTCATAGGTATCGAATCACCAGCGCCAACTACTTCTGGAGCAAATGGATGAGCACCATTCAGTAAGAGTTGTGCCAAAATGATGCCTAAACTAAATTGATCGGAGCGATAATCAATATCCCTTTTGCGATTTTCTAGCTGCTCGGGTGAGGCATAATTTGGGGTACAGGGTCCGTATGGTGCATATGTATCCGTTATCGATGTGGCATCTAACAATCGAGCGATTCCAAGGTCAATTATCCGGGGGCCATCATCTGTGATTATTATGTTACTTGGCTTCAAATCTCGATGAACTACCTTTTTATCCCATAACAATTGGAGAGCTGCTAGTAATTCAACTCCCAACCTTGCAACGGATTTCTCGTTAGAAAATTGCTTAAACCGTTTATCCAGCGTGTCCCCTTTCAAGAGTTCCTCAAGTATGAAATAACGTTCTTGATCAACTATTTCGAAAACAAACTGTTTAGGAAAATATTTGGAATCAATTTCTCCAAGGATGGATACTTCACGCTGAACACGTTCGAGCGTAGCCCTAGAGCTATACTTACCAATTTTTAAAACACAAACACCATATATGGGATGAGCAACTGTAAAAACAACTTTCTGTCCACCTTTGCTCAAGGGTTTTGTTTGATTGAATCCACTTAGAATATCATCGATTATTAAGTTCTCAGACATCAATCCTCCACATAGTTGTTATATTCGCGTGCAAAGACTTTAAAATCTGGAGATCCATATTAAATAACTACAGGTCCAACCAAGATCCTAACCAGGAGCAGGATTATTCCGATCAATAGAGCTCAATCATTTTCGACTTACATAATCTCTTCTCACCCGCCGAGACGGGCTTTTGTTCTAAGTAACTACCGATTGCGATCGCAATGATGGTTTGACTCTGGTTATTTCTTCTTTCCAGAAGACGGTTTCTTTTGGGACACTATTTTAATAGTCTCTTTGACAGTAGTTGTCGGATGCTTTTTGGCGTCCTTTTCAGTGATAAATTCTCCGGTAATTGCACTACGATAGATGATCCTGGTTTTTTTGCTTGGCATAGTATGACTCCCTTCGTTTTGGATAAGTTTGCTTATTCGTCTCCCAATTTAAGCTGGGTGGCCTTTTTCTTTATGTTATTTTCAGTTTGCTTGAATGTGCCATATGCTGACGGCGGCATCTCAAGCCTTTGCCGTCGAAGAGATCTACGCTGGTTAGAATCTGGATGCGACGGTTTCCTCCTGATTATTATCGCGCCATTTCTTATATTTCGCTCATCCATTTTGTAGTTAGCGGGTTGTTGGGCGGGGTCAATTTGATGAAGTGGAACTAAGGATCCGTTCCAATACCAAACCGGCGGACAGTATTCTGTGGCGTACGATCTTCCCCTTCCCCAACCAACAAACTATTCGCAGAGAAATTTACGAGCAGAGATAATTATATTACCTTCATGAATTCTGGGCAGCCACCCAAATAACTCAACGAAGTCGCCCTTGTCAAAATAGCACAATTGTTCTATAATCACCATTCACTCATTGTCTTCCTTACCGCGTTTTATTAGAACCTTAACAGCCTAATATTCCGAAGAAGTTCGCTGGTAGGGGCGGATGGCGTCCGCCCTGCCGAATCGTCTCCGCAGTGTACATCGTGCCTGAGGGTGTCAGGGTATTCGTTCCGCGAAATTAGTGAAAAAAACACAAAATTTGCAGTTGGGATCAATTGAGCCGGTCTGAGCGCAGCGAGGAGGCGCGTTCACCGCTCTCTGCCTCCTGCTTTCTGCCTTCTGCCTTCCGTCTTCCGTTCTCTTCTCTCCTCGACGTTCAACGTTTGACATTCAACGCTCTTTTCCTTTGAGCTCCTTTGTGACCTTCAAGAAAAGTTTTCTTCGTCAATCATCAATCTGAAATTTGCAATCTAAAATGTCTCTTCACCGCCCCTATTGACTTTTAATTCTCCGCGCCGCATAATACCTTTAGCTTTTCATCCTCCCTGCTCTGGATGAAACCGGCGCAGGGAACAGTGGGACGCCCTCCCATGCGCAGGCGTGCCTCGGACGCCCCGGAAACAAAAGAGGCAAAGATTATGTCTGGCCAAAATAAATCCATCCGATCCATCTTCAACATTTTGTTCATCATAGTCCTGGTTACCGCCTGGCTGGGCGCCGCTCCCAATACCGCCCGGGCCGCCGCAGAGCAGTCCCCCTCCCTCATGCCGACCAATAACTGCAATGGCACCGGGTTCATGCGCTCTCTTACTCTCACCCAGTCCCTGGGGCCCACCGATGATGAATCCACCGGGCTGGTCCCCCTGGGTTTCTCGGTCAACTACTTTGGAAACGACTTCACGCATGTCTACATCAACAACAACGGCAACCTGACCTTCGCGGCGCCCTCGGGCAACCATAACTGGAACTCCGCAGGGTTGGCCTATTTCAGTGTGCCTGTCATTGCGCCTTTTTATGCCGACGTGGATACAATTCCGGGTGGCAGTCCGAACCTGGTCTATTACGACCAGGTCACCGTCGGCGGCCATCCAGCCTTTGCGGTCCATTGGGATCATGTGGGCTATTATGAGCGCCACGTTGACAAAACTAATGATTTTATGGTGATCCTCATAGATCGTTCCGATCGCGCGGCTGGCGATTTTGACATCGAATTCGACTACGGCCAGGTCCAATGGGAAACTGGCGATGCCAGCAGCGGTTCGGGCGGCCTGGGGGGCTTCTCTGCCATTATCGGTTTTGCTTCCAGCATTACCAGCCTGGTCGAATACCAGGCACCGGGTTCGCTGATCCCGGGCTCGTTCCTCGACTCGAACGCGACCACCGGCGCCGTGCATACTGCCCTCAACTCCACCCACTGCGGCCAGTGGGTCTTCCAGGTCGAGGACAGCGCCCCGCTGGCGGAAAGCTGGGAGGTTACCAGCCTGGATGGCATCGGCTGCAATGCTCATAATACTGATTTCATGACGATGTTGAGCAATGTGACCTTCCCGACCACCTTGCGCTTTCTAACACTAGTGGATGCCAGTGGTACCCGCTACATGGATCAGGATGCAGGAGTGCCCTTCGAGGGAAACGGTTCCTATGTCCAGCAATTGTTATATGACAACAGCGGAGGGCCGGCTGCAAATGCCTGGCCGATTCCAGACAATACGCCCATCACGGTTCAGTTCCAGTTAATTAATGGCGCTGGTGGTCCTCCTGTAACCGACTACATGATCCATCTGACCAAATGCAACGATGGTACGTTCATGCGTACCTTTGACGATGTGCCGCTGCAAAACTGGGCGCTCTCCTGGATCTATCGCCTCTACTTTGCCGGCATCACCACCGGGTGCAGCGCCAGCCCGCTGCTCTACTGCCCGGATGATACGGTCACGCGTGCCCAGATGGCGGTCTTCCTGGAGCGCGGCATGCGCGGCGCTGCCTACAACCCGCCCGCCGGTACCGGCACCGTCTTTACGGATGTGCCTCTCTCCTACTGGGCCGACAATTGGATCGAGAAACTCTCCGCCGACGGCATCACCAACGGCTGCGGCAGCGGCATTTACTGCCCGGATGACCCGGTCACGCGCGCCCAGATGGCCAAGTTCCTCCTGATCGCCAAGCATGGATCCGGTTACACCCCGCCTGCGCCTACGGGTATCTTTCCGGACGTGCCCATCTCCAACTGGGCGGCAGGCTGGATCGAGGAGCTGTATCACGAGAACATCACCAGCGGCTGCGGTAACGGCAACTACTGCCCGGATGCCAACGTGACCCGCGACCAGATGGCCAAGTTCCTGGTGCTGACCTTCAACCTGCCTTTATATTAAAAAAAGAGGCAAAAACTATGTTTGGGCAAAATAAATCCATCCGATCCATCTTCAACATTTTGTTCATTTTATTCCTGCTTACCGCCTGGCTGGGCGCCGCTCCCAACACCGCCCGGGCCGCCGCGGAGCCATCCCCTGCTCTCATGCCCACCACCAACTGCACCGGCAGCGGGTACATGCGCTCATTTTCTCTGGGGAACGACGTGCCGCGCTCCGATGATGGCTCGGCCGGACCGGTGGCGCTGGGTTTCTCGATCAACTATTTCGGATCGAACTACAACCACGTCTACATCAACACCAACGGCAACCTGACTTTTGGTGCATCAATATCCCTCAATAATTACCTGGCGGGTGGATTGGTGCCGTTCTCAGTGCCTGCCATTGCCCCCTTTTACGCCGACGTGGATACCAATGTGGTAGGCAATCCAAACCTGATCCGCTATGACCAGGTCACCGTCGACGGGCATCCGGCTTTCGCGGTCCATTGGAACCATGTGGGTTTCTACTACCAGCACCTCGGCAAGGTCAACGACTTCATGGTGATCCTGATTGACCGTTCCGACCGCGCTGACGGCGATTTTGACATCGAGTTCGACTACAACCAAGTGAATTGGGAAAGCGGCGATGCCACCAATGGCACAGCCGGGCTGGGGGGCATCTCCGCCGTGATTGGCCTTGGGGACGGCTTTGCCAGTCCCTTCGATTACCAGGTGGCCGGCAGCCTGATCCCGGGCTCCTTCCTCGATTCGAACCTGACCACCGGGGCCGTGCACACGGCGGTGAATTCCTCCAACTGCGGGCAGTGGATATTCCCGGTGGAAAGCGGCGACCCGCTGGTGGAAAGCTGGGTGCTTAACAGCCTGGACCATACAGGCTGCGCAAACGGTGATATCGAAGTCTCGATGCTGATGAGCAACGTGACCTTCCCCAGCAGCCTGCACTTTCGGACGCAGGTGGAAGCCTTGGGCGTCCGTTACATGGATGAGGATGGAGGCGTGCCAACCCAAAACGGACTCTACGGATGGACGCTGGGACCTTGGGACACCGCCGGACCTATTACGGGTACCTGGCCGCTGCCCCACAACACGCCCATCACGGTGCGGTTCATGCTGGTCGACGGCGCCGGCGGCCCGGTGGTGACCGACTATGTGTTCCATTTGAACCGCTGCAATGCGGGCGGTACACTTTCACACATCATCAACGACGTCCCGCCGGGGTACTGGGCTGACGAGTGGATCTACCGCCTGTACATCGCCGGCGTCACTAATGGCTGCAGCGCCAGCCCGCTGATCTACTGCCCCTTTGACACGGTCACGCGCGCCCAGATGGCAAAATTCCTAGAGGTGAGCATGAACGGCGCCGGTTACGTCCCTCCCGCTGGGACCGGCAATATCTTCGGGGATGTGTCCATCACCTATTGGGCTGACAACTGGATCGAGAAAATCTACGCCGACGGCATCACGAACGGCTGTGGCAGTGGGAACTACTGCCCGGAAGACCCCGTCACGCGTGACCAGATGGCCAAGTTCCTCCTGATCGCCAAGCACGGCGCCGGGTACACCCCGCCTGCGCCCACGGGCATCTTTCCGGACGTGCCCACCTCCAACTGGGCGGCGGGCTGGATCGAGGAGCTGTACCACGAGGGCATCACCAACGGCTGCGGCAGCGGTAACTACTGCCCGGATGCTGAGGTGACCCGCGACCAGATGGCGAAGTTCCTGGTGCTGACGTTCAACATGCCGTGATCCTGAACTGCGTGCCTGTTGTTCAATCGACCACGGGATGGCAGAAGAGCCTCCCGTGGTCTTGTTAACCCGCCCTTGCCAGCCCAGCATGGTAATCTCATACCAACGATGGATTGATTCGCTGACGAAGGGCTCGCAATAACGATCAAGTCGCCAGTGGTAGAATTAACCGCTATGCCCTCCCTCGAAGAGTCCGTCCGCCATCACCTGAAATACAACATCACCGTCAACCTGCTGGACGGCGCTTTTTATGGTTTGGGCTGGGGGTTCGGTTCCGTCGGCACCATCATCACCCTCTTCGTCAGCCGGATGACCAGTTCGGCCGTTTTGATCGGGCTGATTCCCGCCATCCACGCCGTCGGCTGGCAGTTGCCGCAGTTGTTCATGGCAAACTCGGTCTCCCGCCTCCGGCGTTACAAGCCGATGGTGATGTGGATGACCATCCACGAGCGCCTCCCCTACCTGGGGCTGGCGCTGGTGGCCCTCTTCATGACCGCCCTGGGGAATAAAGCCGCCCTGGTTTTAACCTTCCTCATGCTCATCTGGCAGGGGCTGGGGGCCGGGTTCACCGCCAACGGCTGGCAGAGTATGATCGCCAAGATCATCCCGCCTGACTGGCGCGGCACTTTCTTCGGTGCACAGGCTGCCCTGTCGAACGTGCTGATAAGTATCGCGGCTGTCTCCGCCGGTTACATCCTGGACCGGGTCCATGACCCGCTCAATTTTACGACCTGTTTCCTGCTGACCGTCGTCGGGATGGCGCTTTCGCTTTTCTTCGTCAGCCTCACCCGCGAGCCGGTGGATAACGAAAAGAACATCCCCGCCTACCAGCCCTCCCCCTGGAAAGGCGGGCTGGAGATCCTGCGCCGTGACAGGAATTTCAGCGCCTACGTGATGGTGCGCATGCTCTCGCAATTCGCCACCATGGGCTTTGCCTTTTACATCCTCTACGGCCTGCGCCGCTTCGGCATGAGCGACCTCACCGCCGGGCTCCTGACCGCCGCAGTGACCATCACCTCCACCGTTGCCAACGCCCTCATGGGCTGGCTGGGGGACCGTCTCGGCCACCGCCTCATGCTCATTGCCGGGTCGGTCGCCGTCACGCTCAGTTCGCTGCTGGCTTGGGGGGCGCCCTCCCTGAACTGGATGTACCTGGTCTTCATCCTTTCCGGGCTGGCAAACGTGGCCTACTGGACCATCGGCATGGCCATCACCGTCGAGTTTGGGACCGAAGAAACCCGCCCCACCTACATCGGTCTGTCGAATACGCTGGTGGCACCTTTCACCATCATCGCCCCACTGCTCGGCGGCTGGATTGCCGACACGGCCGGTTTCCAGACCACGTTCATGATCTCGGCTATCGGCGGGCTGGTCGTTGCCGGCCTGCTGTTCTGGCTGGTGCGCGACCCGCGGCCGCGTCAGGTGAAAGTCGAGGCCGCCGAGCTCTAAACACGGTTCTCAAAAACTCGGGGTTTGGGGTGAAGGCGGACGGCAAAGCCGTCCGCCTTCACCCCAAGATCTTCTTCTAGCCGAGGCGTGCGACCTCTGCGACATCAAGTCGCCACGAGCCGAGGCTGCGTCAAGCCGACACACTTGCACCGCACGCAAGTGCAGGTGTCGGCCGGTTTGGCGACACGAGTCGCCACGAGCCGAGGCTGCGTCAAGCCGACACACTTGCACCGCACGCAAGTGCAGGTGTCGGCCGGTTTGGCGACACGAGTCGCCAAACATGGCAGTTTCGGCGCCGCGGGGCGCCGAAACCTCCGCCTTGGGGCGGGGGTTAGGGGGTGGGGATCACCAGGCTTTCACAGGCCACTGGGATAGTCCCGGTTCCAGCACGGGGCGTAAATAGCAGTATACTTTGCGAAAGCCCTGGATCTAAAGTAAATTGATAGCCCCTGATAGGTTCATCGGGTAAAATCCATTCATTCCATTCAATCCACCACATATATCTTTGTGTTAAGAAAGGTTTATTATGCGACCAGTCGCCATCATCGGGATCGGCCAGACCAAAATTGACGAGCAGTGGGAAAAATCCATCCGCCAGATCGCCGTGGAAGCCATCCATGCCGCCCTGAAAGACGCCGGGCGCGAAAGCGCCGATGGTATCTTCGTTGGCAATATGATGTCGGGCATCATCAACAGCCAGAACAACCTCGCTCCGCTCGTGGCGCACTGGGCCGGGCTGAAGGTCCCCGCCGTCAAGGTGGACGCGGCTTGCGGGTCCGGCGGAGCCGCCCTGCGCTCCGGGTTGATGGCGGTGGGCTCCGGGGAACTCGATTCCGCCCTCGTGGTGGGTGTCGAAAAGATGACCGACCGCAGCCCACACGAAGTAACCGCCGCCCTCGCCACTGCCGCGGACGCCGATTACGAAGTCGAGATGGGCGTCACGTTCATCGGGTTGAGCGCCCTCATGATGCGCCGCTACATGCACGAGTACGGCTGGAAGCACGCCGATTTCGCCCCCTTTGCCATCAATGCCCACGCCAACGCCCTGCACAACCCGTACGCCCGCCTGCACCATAAGATCACCCTCGACGACTTCGAGAAGTCGGCCATGATCGCCACGCCGATCAACCTGCTGGACGCTTCGCCGATTGGGGACGGCGCGGCCGCCCTGTACATCGTCCCTGCTGATTCGGTGCGGGGCCGAACCCGCATCCTGATCGCCGGTTCTGCCTGCGCCACCGACACGATTGCCTTCCACAGCCGCTCCGAGCCGCTGTTCCTGATGGCGGCGTACAAGTCGGCCCAGGAGGCCTATCGGCAGGCGGGTGTCGGTCCGGATGATATTGACGTGTTCGAACTGCACGACGCCTTCACCATCATGTCGGCTCTCTCGCTGGAGGCCTGCGGCTTTGCCGAACGCGGGCAGGCTCCGCGTCTTGGCCTGGACGGGAACCTCACCCCCACTGGAAGCATCCCGGTGATGACGCGCGGCGGGCTCAAGGCGCGCGGGCACCCCGTCGGCGCGACGGGGGTCTACCAGGTTGTCGAGGTGGTGCAGCAACTGCTGGGCGAGTGCGGCGAAACCCAGGTTCAAGATGCGCACATTGGCATGGCGCAGAACATCGGTGGTTCCGGAGCGACCATTGTCACACATATCCTGAAACGCGAATAATGATGCGCCCCACGGCTATCCCAAAGGTGATGTTCAGATGCTCCAGCCCATTGCTCCCTTCCTCATGGAGGACATATTATTGAACGAACATGGATTTTGCGAGCTTCGCTCGCAAAATCCATGTTCGTTCAGATATTTCCCGCCCCAAGAGTGGGGCGGGGCAGGGGTGGGGTTGATAACGAGGCCATTAAAATAACCTTGGTTGCTCCTGGCTCAATGGTTTAGCCTGGTACTTTTTGTTGTAAAATTATCCCATGCGACTCGAATTCACCCGCTTCCTCATCCGCTTTCTTCTCCGCTTGCTGACGCACATCGAAGTGCGCGGCAGGGAGAATATCCCCACTGCTGGCAATTTTATCGTTGCCGCCAACCACATCGGCCTGGTGGATGCCTTCCTGCCGTTCTACATCATCAACAATAATAACCTTGTCCTGCTGGTGGGCGAAAAATGGGAGAAGCTGTGGATCTTGCGCTGGCTCGGCCGCGGTCTGAATTTCCTTTTCGTTGACCGCTTCAACCCGGATCTGAAAGCCATCCGCCAGGTCATTGCGCGTATGAAACATGGTGAAGTACTGGTCATCACTCCCGAGGGGACGCGCTCGAAGGTGGGCACCCTGATCGAAGGCAAGCCGGGCGTCAGTTACCTGGCCGCCAAGTTGGGCTACCCGCTGCTGCCCGTGGGGATCAGCGGCACATTCGACCCTGTATTCTTTGGACAGTTGAAGCGGCTAAAGCGGCCGCACGCTACCGTCACCGTGGGTCCGGCGTTCAGCCTGCCTCCCCTCCCCACCGAGGCGCAGGAACGCGACGAAGCCCTGAAAGCCGACACAGATGAGATCATGTGCCGCATTGCCTCCTTGCTTCCTCAGGAACAGCGCGGCGTATACGCCGATCATCCGCGCTTGAAGGAACTCTTGGAAGATCATCCTTGAATCCCGGCTAACCCTCAGGCTCAAAGGGGGTTTTATCCACGAGGATTCCTATGAAAAAATCCACCCATAAAATCTTCCGGTTCTTTGTCCGTCTCATCCTCGGTCTCATCGCCCGCGTGGAGATCACCGGTTTTGAATATATGCCTTCCGGCGGTTTCGTCATTGCCGCCAACCACATCGGGCGGCTGGACGCGGCTCTCCCCTATTACATCCTCGACCGGCCCGATATCATCATGGTGGTGGCTGAAAAATATAAGAAATATTCCATTTTCCGCTGGCTGGTCAAACTTGTCAACGGCATGTTCGTTGACCGCTATAACGCCGACATCCACGCCATCCGCGAGACCCTGCGCCGGCTCCAGCAGGGACAGGTGTTCGCCATCACCCCGGAGGGGACACGCTCCAAATCCGGCAATCTCAACGCGGCCAGGCCGGGCGGGCTCTACGTGGCCTGGAAAGCGGGCGTGCCCGTCCTGCCAGTGGCGGTGACCGGAACCGAGGACGCGGTGGTGGCGGAGCGATTCAGGCACTTCAAACGGCTGAACATCAAGCTGGTGGCAGGGGAACCATTCACCCTGCCGCAGGAAGTCAAAGGTCGGGATCGGGAGGCGGTCATGCAGCAATACACCGACGAGGTGATGTGCCGCATCGCCGCCCTGCTGCCTCCAGAGCGGCGCGGGGTGTATGCGGAGCGTCCGAGGCTGAAGGAATTGTTGAAGCCGCAATAAACAAAAGGCCGACCGTTTGATCACGGTCGACCTTTTTATTCCATCGGGATTTTAGCGCGGATCCACCACCCGTCCCATGAACAGGATCGTCCCGGTGGGAACATCGCGTATAACGTAAAAAAATGGCCGGTCGATGGTCAGGACGACCCCCTGGGGTGGTATGGCTCCGGCCATCATCAGGACGATTGTGGCGGCTGCCGCCTCGGTGCCTTTTTCGTCCACGGCGATGAATGCTTTATGGAGCGCGTCGCCAATGTAGAGGGTGTGTGTGCCATCCATGCCGGAAAAGTCCGCCAGGCTTGGGTCGAAGGCATCCTTCATTCCCATCTGGGTCAGCGTATCACTCAACCCGTAGAGCGTCTCGAAGGTGAACTTTGGTATGGAGAGGAACACTTTTTGAGTCTGCAGGGCAGCCAGGATCTCGTTGTAGCGGTCGGCCGTCAGGGTTGACTCGACGGCTTCAAAATTCCCAAGGTCCGGCACGATGACCACCATCTCGTTCAGGTCGTCCTTATAGGGCAGGGCCACCGCCTGCCAGCCATCCCCCGTTGCGTAGGCATAATCCTGCCCCGTCTCCATTCCCATCATTGGCACATTGACCGTTTCACCGTCCAGCAGGTTGAACGATCCGTCCGCAGTCTTATTGGGATCGAACTCATATTCCCAGGTGGCCTTGAAGTAGATGGCATTCGCCAGCGCCAGCCGGGTGGAGGGGTCGAGCATTCCTTGCGGGATGATATCCTGGATGTGTTTGTTGGTCTGGTTGGAGACCCAATCATTGATCTGTTTGCGGGCGTTCTCCGTTGCATGCTCAAAATCCACCAGGTGCATCCCCGCACCGTAGTTGACTGCCATCAGGTCAAGATAATCCGGCAGGAACGTCCAGCCATCCTGTCCCCATAGCGAGTTGGCAATGTTCAGCTGGAATCGCTCCTTCTGGGCCACGTCCGTGGCCTGGTTGGGGCGGCCGGCCAGGTCGAGGTCCAGCGCATTGAAGGCAGGATGGAATTGTTCCTCCGCCAACGTGTAATGTAACGTTTGTGCCATCTGGCTGGCCGTCTCGCCGCGCGCCCCGCCGTACACCATGGCAAAGGCCAGGGAGATGCTGTAGGGCGAGAAAACCATGTTCCCGTTCGAGGGAGACAGTGCCTGGTAAAGATCGAAGGCAAAGGCAGTATTCCCGGCGACCAGCTGTTTCAGGTCGGTATCAGTCACATCCGGGTTCTGGACGCGTTCCAGTTTGGACTCGGCCATTTTGCCGGATCCGCAGGCGGTTAAAAATAAAGCAGGGATGATCACAGCGGTGAAGAGGGTATACAGGCGCTTATTCATCATTCTCTCCTTTCCAGGATAGGCTGGACTTACCCCAATGATGCCGTTCGCAGCTATTTTGTTCCCGGCTACAAGACAGGCGCCCCAGGCTGGCGCGGCAGGAACCGGCCCATGCCCGCCCTCCCCTGCCAGCGGCCGCCATCCACAATGCACTGGCCGCGCAGGAAGACCTTTTCCGGCATGCCGGTCAAGTCCCAGCCTTCGTACAGGTTGTAATCCGTCCGCTGGTGGGACATGGCAACGCCATATTTTACTTTTCTCTCAGGGTCCCAGATAACAAGATCAGCATCCGCACCGGGGATCAGCGCGCCTTTGCGCGGGTACAGGCTGAAGATCTTGGCCGGGTTGGTTGAGGTGAGTGCCACGAACTGGTTGGCATTGATCTTCTTTTCACGAACGCCGGTTGTCCAAAGGACCGGTAATCTGTCTTCCACTCCGGGAAGGCCGTTGGGGATCCTGGTAAAGTCGTCCCGGCCTAATTCCTTGCCAGGGATGGCGATGGGTTTCCCTTCGTACAGGATCGGCTTTGTGCCATCGTAAAAAAACGGACAGTGGTCCGTGCCAATGGTCTGGATGATCCCGCCAGTCAAGCCTTCCCACAGGCGGGTGTTATCGGCGGCTGTGCGCATGGGCGGGGAGCAGATCCATTTGGCCCCGTCCGGGCGGCGCAAGTCATCCTCGCGGAAGAACAGGTACTGCGGACAGGTCTCGCCCATCACCTTCAAGCCGCGTTCACGCGCATACTTGAGCATGTCCACCTCTCCACCTGTATTCATGTGGACCAGGTACAGCGGCGCATCCGCGCTGGCGGCCAGGGCGAAGGCCCGCAGTGCCGACTCGACCGCCCCCCAGGCGGGACGGGTTTTGGCGTGCCATTCGGGGGTCCGGTGACCGGCCGCCAGGGCCTCCGCCACAAGAATGTCGATCACATCGCCGTTCTCTGCATGGAGCATGACCAGCATCCCGTTGTCACGGGCAATTCGAAGCGCTTGGAAGATGCTGCCGTCATCCAGGCGCAAGCGGCCATTGTAGGCGGTAAAAACTTTCAACGTGGTGATACCCATCTCACGCAGGGATGGGATCTCAGCGGCGATCTTCCCGTCGAAGCGGGTCAGGTTCATGTGGGCGGAATAGTCCACGGCGGCCTTTTCCGCCTTCCCATGCCACTGGTCTACTGACTCGTGCAGAGTGGGAAGATCGAATGATATAAAATCAATGACGGTGGTCGTCCCGCCGAACGCAGCCGCCTTCGTGCCGGTGTAATGGTCATCCGAGGAAACCGTCCCGGACATGGGCAGGTCGAGGTGGACGTGCGGGTCCACGCCGCCGGGGAGGATGAGTTTTCCGGTGGCATCCACAACCTCGGCCTCCGCGACTTGCAGGTTTGGCCCGATTTTGGAAATCTTCTCGCCCTCGACCAGAATATCAGCGGGTAATGATTCTTCAGCAGTAACAAGCGTACCACCTTTAATCAAAGTTGCCATTTTCCTGTTCCTTAGCATCATATGGGGATTGGGCTTCCTTGATACCGAGCAGCGCAATCAACACTTCCGGCGGAATATCTACATCGGGCAGATCGGTTTTGTAGAGTTGATTATTCGCCGCCCGCTCGCGCAAGGACTGCCACAGCAGTTGGCGCTCGTCGCTTTGCACCACCAGATCGTTGAGCGTTTGCGCTTTGAGCAAATATTCCCCCGTGGTGTACAGGAAGGTCAGCCGTTTCCATTTTTCCGCCACCACCGGGTGCGGCAGCCTTTCCAACGGACCGAGCTGGATCTTGAAGTATTCCTCGCCCGCCCGCGGATGGTCAGCCTCGTCTCTCAGGAGTTCGGCCCGCGTGGTCAGCTCGTGCCCCCGCACCGGGGCCGTCCATTCGATGCGCCCGGCCTCTTCACCGAAACTGCCGGGTTGGTAAAAAGCCAGGGCGTCCACGGCGACCACTTTGGGCGCGCTGCGGAACGGGATGCGATACCAGCCCAGCAGCCGCGCAATTTCCAGGTCGCGCGGCGACGGGAGCAGGCAGACCAGGATGAGGGATGTGGGAGTCAGCATGGGTTAACTTTACACCAAAACTGAAAAAGACTCAACGCAAAACTCTTGATAAAAAGAGCCGGGTACTGGAAAACGACTCCAGCCCCGGTCAGGGTACAGAAAACACCGGTAAGCTTAAACCTGTGGCACAGGAAATTACATGCATATCCCTGGCGTATCCAAAAAAAGAGTGCGGACTTGTGTGTCCGCACTCCGGTTTTTATTCCTGCTTCGTTCCGCAATCCGGGCAGAATTTGGCGTCTGGCTTGATCTTAGCCCCGCACTTGGTGCAAAACTTTTCTGCCTGAATAGCCGTCCCACACTCCGGGCAAAACTTGACATTCTCTGCCAGCGGCGCATTACATTTCGGACAGGTGGCGCGCACCCCCGCTCGCCAACTTTCATCTTTCAACATTTCCCTGTCGGATTCGGCTACTTTCGAATGTTCCCAGATTTCCTCGACTGTCCGGCTGGACTGCGCGGCTGCCATTTCAACGCCCAAGTCGGGAGCACATTTCTTGCACAGGCCGCGCTGTGTATTCCAGCAACTCTTGCGGCAGACCCAGGATGAACAACGCGGGCATTGAACGAAATCAGGCTTGCATTCCTCCACGGCTTTGATGAAAGCCTCGTCACGCGCCTTTTGCCAGGAGGCGGAACGCACCTGTTCTCCCACGTTGGCTGCACTACTAAAGACGCCTCCAAAGAGACTGCTGGCCGCGCCCAGGGCACTCGAGATCGTCCCGGCCGCGAAGGGTTGAAAACGGGTGCGGTATCCCGTACCACAACGGTCACAATTGAATTCGAACTGGAAACCGCGATCCGTACTGTGGTCGGAATAATTGCTTGTGAACTCTATCTTTTCACTCATCCCGGCATCCTCCAGACAATCATTCGATTTTGGTTATTATACAACCTCCGCCGTTTTCCGTCATCTTTCCTTCTTCCACGGACGGCACGTCCTTATAGTAATAGTGTTTTTCCACATCCCCTTTGATTCCTCTTCCCACAGAAAAAGGGAGGAATGAAAAAAGGGATTTTACGAGTGAAACTCGCAAAATCCCTTTTTTCATCTTTTCCCCGCCCCAAGAATTGAGCCAGTGTTCCTGCCTCACAGTCGCTGATAGGCTGGAGCAACAGCAAGAACCTCTGCAAGTTTAAGCAGCCTGTACAATCCATCCATCACCACTTCCCCATGCCCCGAGCAAACGATCCGGGCTTTGAGCGCCAGTTGTTTGAGAACGGCTGCGTCAGCCTTGTCCTGGTCCCATGTGACGGATCCGTGCGAGCCGACTAACCAGTTTTTCACAGACAGGATCGAATCGCCGGAAAACAGGATTCCCGCCGATGGCGCGTAGAACGATAGGTGGCCAGGTGTATGGCCTTTGGTATCCACAACGTGCAAACCCTTCAAAACCGGCAGCACCTGTCCATCGTATAAGTGTTCGTCCACATGGGCGGGGGATATCCTTCCCAGGCGTTCTGCCAGAGCGAAGACAGGTTTTAGGAAGATGTTATCGGTCTTCAGCGAGCGCGGGAACTGGCCGGTTGCCACCGCCCTGGCCTCATACAGACTGGCATAGACGCGCGCTCCGGTCGCTTTTTTAAGCGCGGCCAAGCTTCCCGCATGGTCGTAATCGGCATGCGTGAGAAGGATGCGGTTCAGATCTCGGAGCGAATACCCCGCCTGCTTGATATACCTGAGAATTTTATTTGCACTGCCGGGAATACCAGTATCAATTAAAGTCAGCCCGTCCGGGTCGACCAGCAAATAAGGGTTGGCGGTGACTCCGGGGATGATATGTATGTTTGGTGCGATATTCATTTCGAGATGACCATTGCTCCTTGAAATATTCTGAAAGCTGGCGGATTATACACAAAAAGGCTATGCACTTGCTTAAATTTGCATGAGTATCCATGGCTTTAACATTTTCTCTTAACCACGCCCTTTATAAGATTCGGTTTACTATTTTGAAGGCCTCTTATTTTGGAACGAGGGAATGTAGTTAATGAAAAAGCCGAGGTTGGAACAAAGGTCCATCCTCAGCTTGTTTTTTTTTAAGCAACGTAGGGGATTATCCCCGGCAAATTCAGGCGATTCCGACCTCTTTATTGAACTCCACGATCAACTCGTCGATCTCTCCTGCCTGTTTTTGGACCGACGTCCAGTAGTCCGGCTCCTTCCACATGGACTGGATCTCGGCATAAGTCTTGCCCTGCTGTTCCACCCAGGTGAAATATTTCAGGTTGTGGATGCGGCGGCGGTCGGTATAGCGCAGTTCGAGCAGGTTGTCGGTCGACTGCCCTTTCAGGTAACGGGCGAAGTCGGCAGCGGCGTCTTCAGCGGTGTATTCGCCGGATTCGGCGTGCATTTCCTTCAGGCGGCTCTGGTAGAGTTCCATCGAGTCGGTCAGCACGGTGATCATGATGTCGTTCTCATCCATCTCGTAGTACCTGGCGGCTTTGATCGCCGACAGCACGTTCGAGATGCCGGAGAAGCCCATCAGGTCAAGTTGCGCAACGATCGCTTCGGGCACGCCCTTCGCGGTCAGGTACTTGCGTCCGGCGGGTTCGTTGAACAGCCGGGCCAGATTCACGACTGCATTGTCGTCGATCGCCACCACCATGTCGGTGTTCTTGGTATTATGGATCCACGGCACGTGCTTGTCACCGATGCCCTCGATGCGGTGGGCGCCGAAACCGTTCTCGAGCAGCGTCGGGCACTGCAAGGCTTCGCTGGCCACGATGACGCTGCCCGGGAAGACCTGTTTCATGTAATCGCCGCTGGCGATCGTCCCGGCCGATCCGGTGGCGGAGGCCATGCCCCGGTAGCGGCCTTTCGGACCCGCGGCTTGCTTAACTACTTCTTCCATCGCATGGCCGGTGATTTCGTAGTGCCACAGGTAGTTGCCGAACTCCTCGAACTGGTTGAAGATCATCAGGTCCTGGCCTGACTTGCGCAGTTCCCAGCACTTATCGAAGATTTCCTTCACGTTCGACTCGGAGCCGGGAGTCTTGATGGTCTCTCCCGCGATCTTCTCCAGCCACTCGAAGCGTTCCTTGCTCATGCCCTCTGGCAGGATGGCAATGGATGTGCAGGCCAGCAGGGCTGAGTCGTACGCGCCGCCGCGGCAGAAGTTGCCCGTGGAAGGCCAGACGGCTTTCTGCGCCGTCGGGTCGAACTGGCCCGTCACCAGCCGCGGCACGAGGCAGCCGAACGCCGCCCCCACCTTGTGCGCGCCGGTGGGGAACCATTTTCCCACCAGCACAATGATGCGCGCCTTGACGCCGGTCAGCGAGGAAGGCAGCTCGAGGAAGTTGACGCCTCCGAACCCGCCGCCTTTGACCCTAGGGTCGTTATGCCAGGTAATGCGGAACAGGTTGCGCGGGTCCACGTCCCATAGGCCGACGCCCTTCAGCGACTCCTTGACTTTGGCCGGGATCCTGGCCGGGTCTTTCATCTGGGCAAAGGTGGGGATGACGATCTTGCGCTCGCGGGCGCGCTGGATGGCGCGTGCCCGGCAGTCATTGTGGATAGTGAGATCGATTGTGGTCATATCGGGAATTCTCCTTAGAGGGAAAAAAGGAAGTTGTCTGACAACTTGGATTATATCGCGGAATTATAAAAAACCACCTAAATGCAAGGTGTATCGCCTTTGAGCACTTTCCAATACAAGCGTGTAAATTCCATATTTCAAAGAAAGGTTCTTCGGAATAAATCAGTCTTCTGGATGGGAAGCCAGCCAACGCAGCGCCAGCCAGTGGCGGGGATCGGGTCGTGCCCAAGGGTGGTGCTCCCGCACCCGTTCCAGAGAAGCCTCGGCAGAGAGGCCTTCCAGACGGATCAACACAGCGCAGCAGACACTCGCTGAACGGTTCATCCCGGCCGAACAATGCACCAACACCCGCTCATCTGCACTCAATCGAGCATTCACCCAGTCTGCCTCTTCCACCAGTTCTGCAACGGTCATCCCTTTCGAGCCTTCCCCCTTGTGCGCCCATCGGTCTGCCTGATTAGGCACTTTATTTAGAGCCCATAGGCTGGGATCCTCGCCCAGATTCAGCACGGCCTGGACGTCCGGGCGATGTTCTGACTGGTTATCCAAGCCGCCGATGAACAGGCGCCGGCGATAAAAACTTCCTGCCAGCCGGACTGTGACCGGGTCCCCGGCGAAGCGGCGACGGAGTTGTTTAGGGTCCGGGATTAGGCGCGGGGGTGAAAGGGGCGGTGGAGACCAGTCCCGCTCAAAACTGGTTTCCCAGACTGATTCCTGGCGCGGCTCTAAAAGACAACGGGACGCAGTTAATAGAAGTGTATCATTTTCCTGCCGGCGTAGGTCAAACAGGTAGTTATTCTGCCCATCCGTGAAGCGCCAGGCAAGCACAGCATTTAGAAGCCGGCTGGGATCTTCGGGCAGCAGGCCATCGAGACAGGTAAGGAGTGCATCCCCCTCGACGATATCGGCATTCACAAAACGCAGGCGGCGCGGAACATACTTCCCCTGCACACGCTCCCAAGGTCGGCTTTCCCTTTTGAATAATGTGGGTCGGACAGCAAGTTGCAGCTCATGGTAGTCCATCAGCAGGTCGGTCCGATTTCGGCAGATGTCTAGATGAAGCGCATCCAGTAGACCAGCTGCGGGCGAACCACTGACGGGGAGAGCGATGAGTCTGGAATGGGTAAAGCACTTTGACAACCGGCAGGATGAAGGCATATTATCTTATTTCGGGTTTGGATGGCCTGTCAGGCAATCCGTTCCACCATTCTGAGGGTTATGCGCGCCATTTCGCCACCCAGGCCGCGTCCATGCGCACGAGGCGATTTTTCTTCAGGTTCTCCTGCATCACCCGTTGGATGACGCGGTCATTGCAGGCAAGCCATTTCTCCATCAGCCGCTTGCCTTCAGCGGGCGCGGCTGCCACCACCACGCTCCAGCAGTAGCCCAGTCCCTGCTGGAAAACTTTAAAACCTTCGCTCCTGGCATCGGCGGAATTCTCCATCGAGACGGTCATCCCATCCAGGATGTGAAGCGCCTGGAGCGCCTCTTGTTCGTTTTTCAGCAATACCGGTTCCGCCAGGGCAGCCGCAGCAGCCCGTTTCTCATACCAGTTTCCCGTGCTCCATGCTGCCATTGCATCCAGGAGTTTACCCATATTTTTCTTCCCAAGCCGCTGGAGCGCCATGGCCACCCCCTCGCGCGTCCGCCAGCGCGGGTCGGAGGCGTAGGGACGCAGGGTATCCAGGATCCCATCGTCTCCATCAGCAAGGAGTTTCCCCAATCCCACCACGCCGCAAAAAGCCAGGAATTCCTGCGGGGAATTTACCGGGGCGACTTCAGGCGTGTAGGTTAGGAAATGCTCGAACAATTTCCGGTCGCCTTCGTCGGCGACCACCTGTGCCAGCTCCAGGTTGCCGCGCGGTCCCGGCAGGCCGGATTCTTGCAGCAGGTAAGGTTCCCAATCTACAAGAGTTTTTAAAACCTGGCGATAGCTGTCAGCCTTGTTCATCCGGCCCCTGCTTGTTTTCCGGGAAATGCCCGCTCGTAAGCAGCCAGGATCGTCTCCCAAAGTTGGTCGGCTTTCTTGTCAATGGTGCGGCGGGCTGGGTCGGCTTCGAACCAGGTGAGCGCCCGGCGCATTCCCTCCGCCCAGGGGACGGTGCAGACGAACTCCGGCACCAGTTCCTTGATCTTGCGGTTATCGAACACGGCGCTGTTGGCCTTGTCGCCGATCAGGCTGCCGGTGGCATCCGGGTCGTAGGCCGCGATCAGATCGGATGGGACATGGACAATTTCCAGGTCCAGGCCGAGCGCCTTCCCAACCTCGCCGTAGATCTGGTCCCAGGTCAGGACTTCGTCAGACGTAATGTGATAGGCCTGCCCTATCGCCTGGGTACGGCCCAGCAGACCGAGAAACCCCTTGGCAAAATCACCATTCCAGGTCAGCACCCACAGTGAGGTGCCGTCGCCGGGGATGATTATCTTCCGGCCGCGCTTCATCCGGTCGATCACCGTCCAGGGATGCTGCCAGCTCCCCTCGCAGAGTGTAATTTGCGACGGCCCGTAGGTCAGCGATGGGCGCACGATGGTGACCGGGAAGCCGCGCTGGAGGTATTCGCGCATCAGGCGCTCTTCACAGGCGATTTTGTTGCGCGAGTATTCCCAGAAGGGGTTCTCCAGCGGGGTTTCTTCGGTGATGAGATAATGTTTGGGCGGTTTCTGGTAGGCGCTGGCAGAACTGATAAAAACGAACTGGCTGGTTTTCCCGCTGAACAGGCGGATATCTCTCTCGATGTCGTCCGGGGTGAAGGCGATCCAGTCCACCACAGCGTCGAAGCGCTGGCTGTCGAGCAGGCGCCTCAGGCGGTCGGGGTCGCCATGCACATCGCCTGTCAGCAGGTGTGCGCCTTCCGGAACGGGATATTTTTTCGACTGGCCGCGGTTGAGAATATATAGTTCCATGCCGCCTCTCACAGCCAGTTCGGAGCAGGCCGAACTGATCAGGCCGGTCCCACCAATAAACAAAGTTTTCATTTACAGCCTCCTGTTTTAAAGGTCGCATTCTCTTTCTTGCAAAAAGTCACCGCCTTGTCGTGCGGTTTTGCGTTACGCCAGCGGATGGGCGGGCGCTGTTCAACAGGTATTTTACCAGCGTAAAGCTTCGCCCGTTATGGGTTGATCCCCTTCGGGTATGTTATGATTTGCAAATGACTGCCAGTGAGCCCCATGGCAGAGTAACTCAACCAGTTGAACAGTTTGATTCAATCGGAGAGAATACAATGATAACAGATGAAACGAATCGCCCTGGAAGAAAGAAAACCGATCAACCCGCGCTTGAAATAAGTACTCTTCAGCGTCGCGAGATTCAATCACCGCTGGTCGCTTGTTTGATTCGTGAGTTTATTATTGAGCTTGGTCAAGATAAAGCGATGGAAGTGGCTTCAGCAGCCATCCAGAGGGATGCAATGGAAGCCGGTAAAATGATGGCTGTGAATTATGGCGGGAATTCCATGAAAGAACTTGTTCGCCTTGTAAAGGAAGGTTGGGCCGAAGCTGATGCTTTGGAACTTACCATACTGGAAGAAACGGACCAAAGACTGAGTTTCGATGTTACTCGTTGCCGTTATGCAGAATTGTATGACCGGCTGAATATAAAGGAATTTGGCTATTGCCTTTCCTGTAATCGGGATGCCCCTCTTATAAAAAGCTTCAATCCTCGCATGAAGCTATTAAGAACCCAGACGATCATGCAAGGCGCAAAAATATGCGACTTTCGGATCATTCTTGAAGAATAAATTCTCGCCACCGCCTCCGGGGGTATAAAAAATGGGCCCCTTGCAGCAGGATAGGCCGGGGGCTTGCTCACCCGTTCAGCGCAAACCCGACCTGCCCGGGCCGCACCACCAGCATGGGCACTTGTACCTCCCCCATCTGCGGCAGTTGTGGGTTGGAGATCTTGACATTGTAAATGGACATCCAGACCGTGCGCGCAGAAGTAATGCTCGTGCCAAGATCCACCTGGGTGGAGATGCGGATCGCACCGTTGAAAATGAACGTGCCAACCAGCACAGTGACCGGCTGCATCTTGCGGTTCTTCTCGCTTTCGTCATAATCCAGCGGGTCATGGGCGGGCGGGGTCAGGTGAAAACCGATCACTTGGGCAGTGGGCAGGAACATTTCAGAATAACTCAGCATCCTGGCCTCGCTGCCGCATAAGTTGACCACCTGCGGCTTGAGCAAATGGAAATAATCCGGCGCGCCCTCCGTCCGCAGCCAGACGCTGACACGGTTACTTTGCTTGTTTACCACTTCTCCGCGTACGAGCATATTCTGGGTATAGATCGTCACCCCCGAAGCCTTTTCATCGGAAGCAAGCATATACATTTCTCATCTCCTCCACATAAAACAACTCAAGACACAATAGGATTATATCCCCACAACCGCCCTGCCAGGCAATACGCTTTTGTAGGTCTTGAGGAAACTCCATTTTCCTCCCTCGTTAGGTTAATTCCTCCGGAATTCCTCCTCCTCTTTATGAAAATTTGTCTGCACAACCAATTTTAAAAATGATAGCTATTTTTAATGTATTTTTATGGATTCCGTTGTATGATAAATACAGGCCGCGACCGGCCTGGAAAGGAGGTGCCCACCGAAAACATGGTTGAGAACCGATTAGGAGGAGAGACCGGTTGACCCGAACCTGGTCGTAGGCTCCACGCCCGATCCAGAGACGTCTGACCCGACGAACGGTGACTTTTCCCGCTCTTTCCTCTGAAAATAACACCTGGCGGATGGATGATCTCCATCCGCCTTATTTATTCTCCAGCCAGGGCGGCCTTCATTCGCTCCAGTGCCTCTTCCAGCGACTTCCTCGGGCATCCGAAGTTCAGCCGCACAAATCCATCCCCTCCGAGACCGAACTCTTTGCCTTCGTTCAGGGCCACTTTGGCCTGCTTCAGGAAAAACTCCTGCGGTGTGCCATCCATTCTGCCGGACCTGACCAGTTCGTTGCAGTCCATCCATGCCAGGTACGTGGCCTCCGGGATCGTGATCCTGATGCCGCTGAATTCCCGTTTCACGTACTCGATAAGGAAATCCCGGTTCCCCCTCAGATAAACGCGCAGGGCCGACAGCCAGTCTTCGCACGCCCCGGAGAAGGCTGCCTGCGCCGCCAGCAGCCCGAAGCTGTTGACGTGCATCACCATTTGCTCGATAGTCCGCTTATACCGTTCAAGTAGTTCCTGGTTGGGAAGGATGGCAAATCCGCAGAACAGGCCCGCCACGTTGAACGTCTTGCTCGGAGCAATCAGTGTGATGGTCCGGTCAGCCACTTCGGACGAGAGGGTTGCAAACGGGAGATGCTTTGCCCCGCCGAGAAGCAATTCACTGTGGATTTCGTCCGAGCAGATGACAGTATCATTCTTTAAGCAAATTTCCCCCATTCGGACCAGGTCAGCGTACGAATAGGCCTGCCCGGTGGGGTTGTGGGGGTTGCAGAGCAGGAACATGCCGGTCCGAGCGCCCTCGGAGTTGACTGCCTGCTCGAATATATCAAAATCCACCGCGTAGTGTAAAATGGCTCCCTCCGCTGTCATTTTGAGCGGGGCTGCCTGACAGACGAGCTCACTGCCTTTGTGGACTGACAGGAACGGCGGGTAGACCGGCGGCTGGACCAGGATTCCCTGTCCTGCCGTGCAGATCGTTTGCGCCGCGGCAGTGAACCCGGCGACAACACCCGGTGTGGCTACCACCATGTCGGGTGAGACTTGCCAGCCATAGAGTTTATCCATCCGGGCTGCCACAGTTTCGCACAGTTCCTTGGTGGGAAATTCGTATCCAAGAACGCCATGTTCCACTGCACGGTGCAGGGCTTCCAGCACCGGTTCGGGCGCGGTGAAATCCATATCCGCCACCCACAGCGGCAGAACGTCCTCCCCGTACCGTTTCCATTTGATGCTGTTGGTGGAACGGCGGTCAATGACGGTATCAAAATCGTACATGCTATCCTCACCTTCTTCGAAAAATCTGCCCGGATAGCGGCATCCGGGCAGGCAGGATTCTATTTATCAGGCCCTTCGCGCACGATATACAGCGGTCTCCCCTTGACTTCATCATAGATCCGCCCCAGGTATTCGCCCAGCACGCCTAGGGAGATCAATTGCACCCCGCCCAGGAACAGCACGGCGATCAGCGTGGTGGCCTGGCCGAGGAAAGCCCCATGCCCCACCAGGCGCATGATGATGACCACCGGGATGGCAATGATCGCCAGCCCCGCCGCGGTAAACCCAAAGTAGGTAGCCAGTTGCAGTGGGAAGTACGAAAAGCCGGTGATGGCATTCAGCGCCAGTTTGAACATGTTCTTGAACGGGTACTTGGTCACCCCGGCGTGACGTGCGGCGCGCTTATACGGCACACCGATCTGCCGGAATCCCACCCAGGCCGACATGCCGCGCGGGAAGCGATGTCTCTCGTGCATCGTCTTGAGCACATCCACCACCTTGCGGTCCATCAGGCGGAAATCGCCGGTATCCACCGGGATTTTTACGTCGGTAATGCGCCGGACGATGCGGTAGAACAGCGCAGCCGTTGTCTTCTTGAACCAGGTTTCCCCTTCGCGTTCGGCACGCACCGCATAGACCACCTCGTACCCCTCGCGCCACTTTGCGATCAGTTCCGGGATGGCCTCCGGAGGATCCTGCAGGTCAGCGTCAATAATGACCACCGCCTCGCCGCGCGCATAGTCCCAGCCAGCCGTGATCGCCGGCTGGTGGCCGAAGTTGCGCGCAAAGATCACCGGGCGGACATGTTTGTCCTGCTTTGCCAGTTCGAGGATGCGTTCCGTCGAGCCATCGGTGGAACCGTCATCCACAAGCACCAGTTCCCAGGTCTCGCGCGTGGCCGACATCACCTCCTGCACGCGGCGGTAGAGTTCGGGCAGGTTGTCCAATTCATTGAAAACCGGAGCAACAATTGAAAATGTGATCGGCATGTTAGCCCTTCTTCTTTCTTGAAATTCTGGACTTCAAAGCCGCGACCTTTTCAGGCCCGGAGGCCATGTGGTCTTCCTAGACGAACGGTTCCGTGGGCGGGAAAGGTGCCATGCCCAAAATACGGCGGCGCAGATAATCAAAGATCACACCAAGCGAAGCCAGTACCGGGACAATCAGCAGGGCGCCCAGGATGCCCCACAGGATCGTTGACAGGATAATGGATATTATGACCAGCGCCTCGTGCATGTGGACACTGCGGCCCATGATGACTGGCCTCAGCCAAAAATTCTTGATGGCGATCAGGATAAGATAGACTGCCAAAGCAATTAACGCAACAATGAAATTGGAGGCTGGCATCCAGCTCCAGTTCGAACCTTCGAGCAGCGCTACACCAATTGCCAGCATCGCTGCCAGGAACGGGCCAACGTCCGGGATCAATGTCAGGAAACCGGCGACAACACCCAACACCAACGCCCCAGGAATGCCAATAACTGTCCAGGCAATCGTAAAGGTCACGCCCACGATCGCCATCAACAATAATTGACCGCGCAAATAGTTCATCCAGATGATCCGTAAGCGCTGGTACAGTTCGTTGAGTTCGGGGTGATAAGCCTCCGGGAATGAGCTGATAAAACCATTGCGGAGACGCGGCCACTCAGCCAGTATATAATAAACCGCCGCCAGGATAACCAGGAGCCATAGAGCGGTTACAGATGTCTTCCCCAACAGTTGGAGTGCCTGGTCCGGAAGGGTCGATAGAAAGGTGGAGCGGAACTGGGTCAGCCGGCTGGCCCATTGCCCAAAATCAATGGGAATACCGGGGATGACATGCGGCTTCTCCAACCAGACAATGAACTGGTTAAAAATATCGAGTATATCGGTGATTACCTGTTTGAATTCATCAAAAAAGATGGGGGTGAGCGTTGATGGCGTGCCGATCAACACTGCCAGGGTAATAAAATAAACCAGGTTGACCGCCGCCCGGCGCGACAGGCGCGTTCGCATGGTCAAGAAATTCACCGCCGGATGGATGAGATAAGCAATAAACGCCGCAATGATCAGCGGTTCCAAAATGCTGCGGATATACCAGAGTCCCACCGCCAGGAGGATAAATACGAATCCAAAAGCCAGGTAACGGAGAGACACACTCCATTGGTGGTCTTGCTGGTTCATAGAATTCGTTTGACTGCCTCCAGCGTCGGTTCGATAACCGGGGCCGCAGCCACTGCCTGCATGGCAGCCCGCACGTCCTTCAACCCGGAGCCGGTATTCAGCACCATTACCGGGTCGCCTGCCTTGACAATCTCCTGCCCTGCTGCCCGCACCAGGCCTGCATAGGCCGCCGCCCCGGCGGGTTCGGCAAAGATCCCCAACGGGCCGAGTGCACTAATGGCTTGCAGAATTTCCTCATCGCTTACTTGTATATACGTTCCTCCGGTCTCACGGGCTGCACGCACCGCCCGCACGCCGTCGCGCGGCAGGTCAACGGATATGCTGTCAGCAATCGTTTTAGCTAAGACGGGGATGATCGTTTCCGTCCCGGCGTGGAAAGCGTTCGCGATCGCGGCGGACCCTTCAGCCTGTACGCCGATGATCCGGGGTGTTTTCTCCATCCATCCCAGGGCCAGCAGCTCCTTGAAGCCTTTGTGTATGCCGGAGATGATGTTCCCATCGCCGACTGGAATGAAAACGGTCAACGGAACGTCACTGACAGACTCGTTGTGTTCCATCATCCATTCCTTTTGTTGGTTATACCATTCCCATATCTCGAATGCTGCCGTCTTTTTCCCTTCAGCCGTGAACGGGTTATAGCCTGTATTGCGGCAGTACCAGCCGAATTCCTGCGCGGCTTTGATGGTCAGGTCGAAAGCCTCGTCGTAAGTGCCGTCCACCAGGATGACTTTGGCGCCATAAACGAGCAATTGAGCCACCTTCGCCGGGGGTGCGGATTTCGGCGCAAAGATGACTGCTTTCTGTCCTATCGCAGCAGACATGCCGGCCAGGGCCGCCCCGGCATTGCCGGTGGAAGCTGTAACAACCACCTCCGCGCCGGTTTCACGGGCACGCGCCACCACCACCGCACTGGCGCGGTCTTTGAAGGAAGCCGTCGGGTTGCGGCTCTCGTCCTTGAGCCACAGATGTTCGAGACCGAGTTTCTCCGCCAGGCGTTTCAGCGCGTAGACCGGCGTCCAGCCTGCAGCCCGCAGGGGGGTCCCTTCCCCACCCGGATCGGGCACGGGTAACAGCGGTAAATAGCGCCAGAGCGAGTCCTCGGCGCGGCAAGTCAGGTCTTCGGGTTGGAATTTCTGCCGGATGGCGTCGTAATCCAGCACCACCTCCAGGTTGCTCCCATCCTTGGGACAGGTGTAAATCACCTGGCCGGGCAGGTATTCGGCATTACAGAGCGAGCAGCGATATCCTATAAATTTGGCCATGGCCCCATTATAACGTAGGGCGACTTTACAAGTCGCCCTACAATCTCACTCAGACTCAAACGGCACGCCGAGTGAGGCGGGCGGCGAGGCCCGCAACGTCCGCAGCAATTTCATCATCAAGCGTCGGACCCTTTCCGGCATGGCGGCCAGCATGCGCTGTACCCATTCGGCATCGCTGATGTTGACCAGCAGGAGGGTCAGGATCATCAAAGGGAAGGGTGCCACCTGAAGGACTTGGGTGGGGACGCCCGGAATCTTGGACTGGAGAATTAGGCCCAGCCATTGCAGGAATGAAAACAAATAGGCGCCAAACGCCGCCCGCAGCGGATTCCAGCCGCCGAAGATGGTGATCGAAAGTGCAATCCAGCCAATGCCGTCCAGCCCGGTCTGCGTCCCCATCCATCCAGCTTTGACGTTCAGGGTGAAAGCCGGTCCTGCAAGCCCGATGAACGCTCCGCCGATGACGGTATAAACGTAGCGCAGCAGGTTGACATTCGCGCCGCGCACGTAAGCCGCTGCCGGGCGTTCGCCGATGCCGCGCAGCATCAGTCCGGGCCGGGTACGGAAGATCCACAACCAGGCCACGAAGATGAGTATGTAACTGATGTAGGTTATCAAGTTCTGCTTGAAGAATAATGGCCCCAGAATGGGAATATCCTTCAGAACAGGAATGGACAGGCCGTGTAAAACCGGACCGGAAATATTCATGTAGGGAACGCCGAGGAAGTAGGAGAGGTCACGACCAGCCAGCGCCAGCACGAACCCGACCGCCACCTGGGATTGGTGGAGGGTGATGCTGCTGAACGCCACAATGAATGCCACCAGTATGCCGATGAGCATGCCCGCCAGGAATCCAAGTGCCAGGCTCCCGGTCCGATAGGCGACGGCAAAGCCGCCCATGGCCGAGAGCAGGATCGACCCATTCATCGACAGGTTGATGATCCCGGCGCGCTCGGTGATCGTCTCGCCGATGACAGCAAACAAGACTGGAGCAGCCGTTGCCAGGACTCCAGCCAGACCGACCAAGATCATATTCGAATCCATAGCGGCTCCTAAACCTTCCTCAAAAAGCGCTGGCGTGCCCCTTCGCCCAACAACACCAGCAGCACCAGCAAATCCTGCAGCACGCCTGCAAAGGATGAGTCCAGTTTATACTGGATTTGCAGTTGGACGCTCCCGATGTTCACGGCGGCAAAGAAGAACGCGATCGGCGCCGCCCAGAGCGCCTGGTAATTGATCAGCATGGCCACCAGCAAGCCCAGAAACCCATACCCATTCGAAATATTGGGCAGTAAACGATGGTAGACGCTGGTCACCTGGATGGCGCCTGACAAGCCGGCAAAGGCGCCGCACAACAGGAAAGCGAACATGCTGTACTGCCAGGTCGGGACGCCCATCAGGAAGGCCGCCTTGCTATTCTTACCGACTGCCTTCAAGCGCAGGCCGAATTGTGTGCCGCGCAATAAAAAGTAAACCACCACCACGACCAGGATTGACAACCCCAGCGCCCAGAGACTGAGCTGCGTGTGAGGCAGGGTCGGCAGCCACAACTTCTGGTCAAAAGGCTGCGTCCCGGACATCGAGCCGACGCCGGGTCGCTTCCAGGGACCGAAAACCAGGTAGATAGTCAGGGCGGTCGCAACAAAGTTCAAGCCCAGGCCGCCGAAGATTTCGTTCACTCCACCGAAGGTTTTGAGCGCCCCAGCCAGGGCGGCCCAGATTGCCCCGCCAATGATCCCGGCCAGAATGCCAAGGATGATGATCAGCGCAGGCGGCAATTGGGTATTTTGAAGCAGGCGCAGGATGCCGGTGGTAAAGATCGCCCCCAGGGTCATCTGCCCTTCGATACCGATGTTCCACAGCCCGGCGGCAAATGTGATCAGGACGCCAGCGGTCGTCAACAACAGCGGCGACCAGGTGATCAGGATATTCTCAACATTATTGATCGAACCGAAAGCCCCGCTCAAGATGCTGGCGTACGCCTTAAGCGGCGGTGCCCCTGCAGCCACCAGGATGAGCGTTGTAATCAATAGCGCCAGCAAGAGCGCGCCGACTTGAAAACCAAGGTTGATCCAGGTATTTTTTTTCATTGGCTCTTCCCTGAAGTGGATTCGAGCCAGCCCTTGCCACCGATCAGCTCCCCGAGTTTTTCGACGGTCAGAGTGGCAGCCTCCAGCGGCGGGGTCACCTTGCCGCTGAAGAATACCAGCACCCGGTCGCTGTATTGCAATATCTCTTCAAGGTCGGACGAAATGAACAGGATGCATGTCCCCTGACGGCAGCGTTCCTTGAGCTTCGACCAGATGTAAATGGTCGACTCGATGTCCAGGCCGCGCGTCGGGTGCTCGAGCAGCAGCAGCGAAAGAGGCACTCGTAGCAGGGCCAGCAAGGCTCGCTGCTGGTTGCCACCCGAAAGCGACTCGACCGTGTTAGCCGGCGTTCCATGGATATTGAAATCAGTAATGCGATTCTGGGCCAGGTCCCTGCCTTTTTCCCAGTTGACAAAAAATCCGCGCGCTTCCTCTGCCAGGACCATATGTTCGGTCAGGCTCATTCCTGCCACCAGTCCCTCCTCCAGGCGCGCTGCAGGTAAGAACGCCGCACCGTGGCGTTTGAAAACATGATAGGAACGGCCCGTCAGGTCTTGGTTATCCAGGAGAATGCGCCCGCCAACAGTCCGCACGAGGCCGGCAACCGAGCGCAGGAACAGGCCTTGTCCGCTGCCCTCCATCCCGGCCAGGCCGATGACTTCACCACAGCAAACATCCAACGATACGTTCTGGACCTTGAGCCGGTAATCTTCAACCGAAAGGTTACGCAGGCTGAGGGAGGGTTTCCCCTCACCGCAGGGATTGCGCTCTCCCACTGAGATGGTTTTGCCAAACATCAGCTCGACCAGGTTTTTTGTGCTGTATGGCTGTTTGGCCTCCCCCACCAGGTTCCCCTGGCGCAGGACTGCAACGCGGCTGCATAATCCTTCCACATCTTCCAGTTTATGAGAGACGAACAGGACTGTCTTGCCCTGCTCGGCGAGCAGGCGCAGGGCGGCAAAGAGTTTCACCTTCTGTGCCGCGCTGATGCCTGTAGTGGGCTCGTCGAAGATCAATACACTTGCCCCCAGCCAGATCAGGCGCAGGATTTCCAACTGTTGGCGCTCGCCGACCGTCAGGGCATCGACGTACGCATCCGGGTCAATGGAAAAAGAGAACTGGTCCGCCAGGCGTTTGAAATCTCGGCTCGCTTCCGCATGGCCGGTCAACAGGCTGCCTTTGCGACCCACGATGAAGTTGTCGATGACCCGCATCGGGGGAAAGTCCAGCGGGTCCTGGTGCAGCATCCCGACTCCATGCTGGATGGCATCAGCCGGGGATTGAATAATTACTGGGCGGTCGTCAAGCAGGATCTGGCCCTGGTCCGCCCGAAAGAATCCGGATAATATCTTCATCAGGGTGCTTTTACCGGCACCGTTCTCCCCCAGAATTCCCTGGATGGTCCCGGCCGGAATGGTCAAGTTGATACCCACATTTGCATGGACCGCACCAAAGGTCTTGTGTATGTCCTTGAGTTCAACTTTCATGGTTTTTTCCTGGTAAAGCAGGCAATATCAATTAAGAAGGGACAATAAAGAAATGGGGGGAAGGTTTACCTTCCCCCCAAATTCGAAAAAGGGTTACGGGGTGGGTACGCTATCACCCTGCATACCTTCAAGCAGTTGTGGGAGGTACCAGATCTGCAGATCGGTGGCGGCTGTGCCAGCCGTCAGATAGGCCGTCCCATCTTGCAGGTTGATCGGGCCGGTCCACAGGTTCAAGCCGCCAGCCAGCTGGGCGATAAAGGCATCCAGCTTGGTGGAGTTATCAGCGCTCAGGCCATTGCCCTTGTTGAAGCCGACCGCACTGGTATCAGGATTATTGATGTTGGTCCAATCTGGTGCGTTCCACTGGAAGTTCTCCGCCCAGGTGCCATCGATGGCGGTCTTAACAGTAGCTGCAAAAGCAGGGCCCCAGTTGAAGTACGGCACGCCCAGGCAGATGTCCGGCGCCACGCCGCAGTTGCTCTTGTAGTCATAGGCGAGCGCCCAGACCGACTTGCCAGCAGCCTTGGCCTTCTCAGCCTCCACCAGAGCTTCGGTGGTGTCGATGCCCGAGATAACCACATCATAGCCGCTGTTGAAGAAATTGTCCGCGACCTGGGTCGGGTCGGAAGTGACGCCTGGGATGTTGAACCAGAATCCTATCCACGTGACAGTGAAGGTCAGCGCGGAGGCATCTTTACCCAGGACATTGGTCCAGCAGTACTTGGCGCCCAGGTAAGCGGAGGAGGCCAGGCGGCGGGTTTCGTCATTGATCAATGGACCAAGGAAACCAATCTTGCCTGTCTGGGTTGTCAGGGCGGCCGCGCAGCCGGCGATCATTTTCATGTATTCCATTCGGCCCATGATGTCGACCTGGTTGGCCGAAACCTGGTAATTCTTGCCACTCTGCCAGGTCCAATCGTCCGAGACGCCCACGACGTAGATGGTAGGATTTGCATTCGCAAATTTAAGTGCCTCATCTTTCATGTCGTCTGAGTTGAAGAAGATCAACTTGGCGCCTTGCGAAACCAGCTGGTCGGCCAGTTGGGAGGCCGTCAGTCCGGGATAGGACGGGGAGCCGGAATAGACGTTTTCGAGATACAGCATCTTCGCGCCGGGAATCTGTTGCTCAACATACAGGCCGCCATCATAGGTGGCCTGGCTCCAGCCATTGTCGTTCTTCGCTCCAACCAGGAGCATACCGAAGGTGAAGGGCTGCGGGGTGGCTGTAGGCGGGACGGCTGTAGGTGGGACGGCTGTAGCGGGGATCGCTGTAGGTGGAACGGTTGTAGCCGGCGTACCGCAGGCCGAGAGAACCATGACGAGTGCCATGGCTAGTAAGGCGAAAGTTGTAACATTTTTACGCATAGGATACTCCTCCAAGAGTATTTGATGGATATAAACAAGGATGGGTAAAAACCTGACGTGCCGTTTACGTGCCCCTTGCGCACCACCTCCTTTCAAGAGTGATTTTAAAGTGGGGTTGTCTAAACATCTGCGATTCTATCACGACAACAAATCTTAAAAAACTAAGGCACAATCCAGGTGCCTGTCTCGCCTTTGAGAGCCCGGCCGATATTTTGCGGGTTAGTGATGAGTGCCTGCTTGCCGCCTGCTTCCAGGTACCAGATGATGGCCTGGATCTTGGGAGCCATCGAGCCCTTGGCAAAATGTATGCCTTCTGCCAGGTACTGTTTGGCCTCTGCCAGGGTCATTCGATCAATCCATTTCTGGTCGGGTCTGCCAAAATTGAGGGCCACTTTCTCGACCGCGGTTGAGATGAGCAGCAGGTCGGCTTTGATCAGTCGGGCCAGCAGGCTGGAGGCAAAGTCCTTATCAATGACGGCTGCCGTTCCAACATACTCGCCTTCACCCTTATCAATGACTGGGATGCCGCCGCCACCCACGGTGACGACAACCGTCCCGGCCTTGATCAGGGTCTCAACCGACTCGAGTTCGACCACTTCCTTCGGGAGCGGCGAGGCAACCACGCGCCTCCAACCGCGCCCGGCATCTTCCACCACGCTCCAGCCGAGTTCCTTCACGCGGCGCTTGGCCTCCGTCTCGTCCATGAAACTGCCAATTGGCTTCGACGGGTTCTGGAAGGCTTTGTCGTTCTTATCCACCAGTACCTGGGTCACCACCGTGGCGACCGGCTTCTTGATGCCGCGTTTGAATAGTTCGTTTTGAAGGGTCTGTTGCAAGGCGTACCCGATCGCGCCCTGGCTGTCGGCGCCGCATACATCCAGCGGGATCTCGTGCATGCCTTCCACTTTCGCCGCGATTTCCGACCGCCGTAGGATAAATCCCACCTGCGGACCGTTGCCGTGGCCAATGGCCACGTCCCAGCCAGCCTCGATCATGTCGGCGATGTGGTAAGTGGTCTCTTTCGCGGCCTGGTACTGGTCTTCGACGCTTCTATGCTTCTCGTCTTTTATCAGGGAGTTGCCGCCGATGGCGACGACAGCCACTTTTCGGGTTTTTTCGGACATAATAACTCCTAGCCCATGGTTAATGCCATGACGGCCTTCTGGGCATGCATGCGGTTCTCGGCTTCATCATATACTACGGACTGCGGCCCGTCCATCACGCCATCTGTGACCTCAATGTTACGGTCAGCGGGCAGGGGGTGCATGTAGATGGCATCCGGTTTGGCCATAGCCATCTTGCGCTCATCGGTGATCCAGTGCGGGTACTTCTTGATGATCTTGGCGCCCTCTTCCGGGTCCGGGGTATGAACCATCGCACCCCAGGATTTGGCGTAGACAATGTCTGCATCTTTGAAAGCGGCTTCCATGTCATCCACTACTTCAAAACCTGCGCCAAATCTGCGCGCCTGTTCCCGGGCCTGTTCCATAATCTCAGGCATCAATCTGAACTCCGGCGGGTGCGCCAGCACCACGTCCATACCAAAGCGCGACATTTGCAGGATGAGCGACTGCGGGACAGACATCGGCTTCTGGTACGAAGCCGCGTAGGCCCACGAAACAACCATCTTCTTGCGGCGCAAGTCGCGGCCTTTTTTCTCGACGATGGTCATCAGGTCTGCCAGGCACTGGAAGGGATGATAGATGTCGCATTGCATGTTGAGCACCGGGACCCGCGCGGCCTTGGCGACCGCGTTGAGATAGCCGTTACCAATGCCCCAATCCACGTGACGGATGGCGATGCCATCATAGTAGCGGCCAAAGATTTCGCCGATTTCCTTGGGCGTATCGCCGTGCGAAATCTGGGTGGTCTTGCTCTCAATGAATGCGCCATGCCCGCCCAACTGGGCCATGCCGGCTTCGAACGAGCCGCGCGTGCGGGTGGACGCGAAAAAGAACAACATCGCCAGCACCTTGTCTCGCAGGTAAGGATGGGGCTCATTCAGGGCGCGCTTGCGCTTCAGGTCGAACGCCACGTCCAGGACGGTTTCAACTTCTTCTTTCGTAAAATCCAGGTCGCCGATCAAATCACGACCATGAAGAAAGGTTTGCATAGGTAGTCTCCAGTCTATTCCATCGCTCCTAGCACTAATGCCAGCAGCGCCATGCGCATTACCACTCCGTTGAAAGCCTCCTGCCAGTAGCGCGACCAGCGCGTGATGTCCACGTCGGTCGGCACCTCGTCCATGCGCGGCAGGGAGTGCAGGAGGATGGCATCTGATTTGGCTTTCGTCTCCAGCAGTTCGCGGGTGATCTTGTAGTTGGCGGGAGTGAGACCCACCTCTTTCCCGGCGCGTTCGTCACGGGATTTGGTGTAGTCCGGCTGGACGACCGGCTCGACCAGGATGACATCCGCCTCAGCAATCGCCTGCTCAACGTGCTCGGCTTCGCGGAAATTGACGCTGAACTGCTTGAGTTCGGCTTTGAACTCGTCGGTCAGCGACATTTCCGGCGGGGAGACGAAGGTGATCGGGCAGTCGAACTGGCTCAGGGCATAGCCCAGCGAGTGCATGGTGCGCATGCGCATATCACCGACCGCCAGCCAGGTGAGACCATCAATGGTGCCTTTTTCTTTTAGCACGGTGTACAGGTCGGTCAGGATCTGGGTGGGATGCTCTCCCCAGCCGTCGCCGCCATTAATGATCGGGATCGATGCCCATTTGGCTGCTTCTTGCGGCGCACCCTGCTGGAAGTGGCGCATGACAATGACATCGCCGTAGAATTCCAGCATCTTGACGGTATCCTTGATGGACTCCTGGTAAAAGTCACCGGCGCGTGTCATTTTTGCATCCGCAAAACCGGTTACAGCCCCTCCCAGGCGGTGCATGGCCGCCTCGTGCGCCAGGCGCGTGCGTGTGGACGGCTGGTAGAAGGCCGTCACCAGGGTCTTTTCAGCCAGCAGGTCGCTGTTACGGCGGCTGACGGCAATCGGCTCAAGTTCAGCCGCAACGTCGAAAACATGGAAGAATTCTTGCCTTTCGAAATCTTTGAGGGACAGGATGTCCCGACCAGCAAAACTACGCATTTTTACCTCCGAGGGTTCTAAGAAAATTGCACGTGATCTTGCACACGGCATACAAATTAGCCCACCCGCCTCACCACGTGGAAGCGGAAATAACCAGGCAGGAAATAACTGATGGAATAATCCACCACGCGGCCGTCCTCAGAATAGAGTTGGGCCGCAAAGTAGAGCAGCACGTCGTCGCGCTGGATCTGCAAGGGGCGCGCAACTTCCGAAGTGGCTCCAACGGCCCTTATCTCAGTCCGGGACTTGGCCAGTTTCGGGTCACCGCGGCGTAGTAACAGGTCCAGCACTGAACCAGTGAAGCCGGACTGCAACTCGTCAACCGCCAGGACGTCCATCGGCAGGGTGTCCACCAGGTAGGCGATCGGGCGGGCTTCGGTAAAGATGATGCGCGCGACACGTGTCAGGTTCGCGCCAACCTTAAGGTTTAACATACCGGCCAGGATTTCGTCTGCCGCCACTTGCTGGGTCTGCAACTCGCCCATCCTGACCGTCAGGCCGGAACGCTGGGCAATGGTTTCGATGCTCTCCAGTACCTCCAGGCCGGTATCAATCACCGGGACTTTGGCGGCAACGAAGGTGCCCACGCCCTGGCGGCGTCGGATCATACCCTGACCCTCAAAAGAACGCATGGCCTCGCGCAGCGTGGCGCGCGACACTCCCAACTGCTTCGACAGGGTCGGTTCGGAAGGCAGGCGGGACTCGGCGGGCAGCGAATTGATCATCTCCGCCAGCTCGCTTTGCAGTTGCCGAAATGGATGGTGACTCATACCTTGCTCCTATTCCGCCGGGCCTTCAATGACCGGTCTAAAAGTGAAGTGGGCCACATCCACCAGGCCTTTGTCCGAGATACGCATTTCAGGAATGGCCACCAGGGCCAGCAGGCTCATGGTCATGTTTGGATTGTTAAGCATACTTCCGCAAGCACGGAAGCCTTCCAGGATGGAGTCGACCTTTTTAGCCACCTTTTCGGCCCTCTCGTTGGACATCAGCCCACCGATGGTCAATTCAACCAGGCCGATGACTTTGCCCTTTTTCACCACCACCTGTCCGCCGCCGGTTTCAGCCAGCTTATTGGCGGCGATTGCCATATCGGTTTCATTTGTTCCGATCACCAGCATGTGATGGCAGTCGTGGGCAACGGTGGAGGCTATGGCACATGCTTCGGTGAGACCAAAGCCGCTCACCAGTCCGAGCTGCACGATGCCGGTCTTGTGATGGCGCTCGACCAGCGCCACTTTGGCCAGCCCCGCAGGGATTTGGATTTCTCCATCTTTGACCGGCACAGCCATCTTTAAATGTTCCGTCGGTGCTTGGTTCTCAATGACGCCAATTACATTACAAGTTGCGCGTCCAGTTTTCAACGTTGTCCGCAAGCGGAAATCATCCGCCGTGAGGGCATGTTTGAGATGGACAGACTTTGTGGCCCACTCCGGATACTCAACCTTCGGCAGGTCAATGAGAAGCTCACCATTATCGGCAGCCACCTGTCCGCGGGCCAGCATCCGCTCAACCCGGAAATCCTTCAGGTCATCCACCAGCAGGATATCGGCCCAGCGCCCGGGAGCGATCATGCCAACCTCGAGACTGACGCCGAAATGTTCCGCTGTGTTGATGGTGGCCATCTGGAGCGCCGTCATCGGCGGGAGCCCCTGGGCAATGGCATGACGGACAACGCGGTCCATGTGCCCGTCGTTGACCAGTGTCCCGGCATGAGAATCGTCAGTGCAGAGGATGAAGCGGTGCGAGTCCAGGCCAAGTTTTGTGATGGCGCCCACCTGTGCGGCCACATCATGCCAGGCCGAACTATAGCGCAGCATTGCATACATCCCCTGGCGGACACGCGCCACCGCGTCTTCAAGGCGGGTGCCCTCATGGTCGTCTTCGGCGCCGCTGGCAGCGTAAGCGTGGAACGCCGGCCCCAGGTCCGTGGAGGCATAGTGTCCGCCAATGACTTTCCCGGCGTTGCGCGTTGTCTCCATCTCAGCCAGCATCTTTGAGTTCCCCGCCGCCACTCCGGTGTAGTTCATCATTTCGCCCAGGCCGATGACGTTGTCCCACTGCATGGCCTCAGCCACATCCTCGGCCGTGATCTCCGCACCAGGGGTCTCCAGTGCGGGCGAGGAGGGAACGCAGGATGGAACCTGCACCCAGATGTGTACCGGCTGCCGGGCGGCTTCATCCGCCATCAGCCTGACACCCTTCAAACCGAAGACATTGGCGATCTCGTGCGGGTCAATGAACATGCCGGTGGTGCCATGTGGCAGGACGGCGCGTACGAACTCGGTGACGGTCAGCATGCCCGATTCGACGTGTATATGACCGTCGAGCAGGCCCGGTACCATATATTTGCCTTCGGCGTTGAGCACCAGCGTGTCTTTCGTGATGGTATGCGATGCGTCCGGGCCAACGTAGGCGATGTGACCATCCTTGATGGCAATGTCCGTATCGGGCACGAACTCGCCGGATTGCACGCACACCCAGGTGCCCTTGCGCAGAACCAGGTCAGCCGGTCTGCGGCCCATGACGACGTCGATTAGTGTACCGGTAAGGTTTGCAGGCATAAATTTCCTCAACAATTATGTAAAGTACGGATGGCCTGGATGTCAGCGGTATGTTGATCCATGTGGCCAAGGTGCATTTGAACGATGTTCCGGACAGTCAGGCGGGTTTCCTTTTCGGCACCCGGCCAGGTGACACGCCCGGAATGCTCCCAGCCCTCGGCTGGGATGTTACGCAGCAGTTCCACCAGGCTGGCAGTGCTGCCGTGGAAGAGGGCCAGGGTCGGGCCGACGGCACGTTTCCCATAAGCCCAGCGCCGTCCCCACTCCTCCTGTTCCAGGCCAAAGTACCAGGCGATCGGGATCTCAATCCCGTCCTGGCCCAGGATGGCCCTCATGAATATCTGCCACATCAGCTCGCCTTCAACGGTATGGTGCACGTACTCCCGGATGGACCAGCCCGTGCCGAGCGTCAAGTCGAGTTGGGCTTCGTCCAACCCGGCGATGGCAGCCTCCAGCCGGTCGGGAAGTTTCAGGGTGCGTTTAAGCAGGGAGTCATGCGAGGCCGTCATTTGCTATCCAGCAGGCGCCTGGCCGCCCGGTTATGCCGTTCGACCAGTTTCATCTCGTCTACGGGCATCAGATTTCCTTCGCGAACCACGAACCGGCCGCCGATCACGGTGTAATCGGCGCGGACCGGCTGACAGAACACCGCCGCCGCAACCGGATCGTGCAGCGCCCCGGCGTACTCCAGGCGATTGAGATTGATTGCAAAGAAGTCGGCGCATTTCCCGGCCTCGAGACTGCCAATATCAGACCTGCCAAGGACAGCCGCCCCGCCGCGCGTGGCCAGACGCAAGGCGTCCCGCGCCGTCATCAATTTGCGGGATGGATCATTCGATAATGAAAATCCGGCGATTCCTTCCCGCAGTCTGGATAAAAGCATCGCCTGGCGGACTTCGCCCAGCATGTGCGAGCTGTCATTGGATGCCGAACCGTCCAAACCGAGGCCGACCTTCACGCCTGCCGCCAGGTACTCTTTAACCGGCGCGATCCCGGAGGCCAGGCGCATGTTGGAGTTGGGACAGTGCGCCACGCCGCAGCCATGTTTGGCAAAGGTTTTCACTTCCACCTCGTTCACGTACACGGCGTGGGCAAACCAGACATCCTCCCCCACCCAGTCCACGGACTGCATATAGGGCACGGGACGGTAGCCGAATTTTCGCAGGCAGAACTGCTGCTCGTCCTCGGTCTCGGCCAGGTGTGTATGCAGGTGGACGCCGTATTCACGTGCCAGTTTCGCGGATTGCTTCATCAATTCGCCGGTTACTGAGAAGGGCGAGCAGGGAGCCAGGACGATTTGCACAAAGGCGCCCGGTTTCTTATCATGATATTGTTGGATAAGACGCTGGCTGTCGGCCAGGATCTTCTCTTCGCTATCCACCACCGAATCAGGCGGGAGTCCGCCTTTGGATTCGCCCAGCGACATCGAGCCGCGGCTGGCCTGCAGAGAT
>Ga0209777_10000445_pt1 | contig 69178 bp, 64 predicted proteins | sample FrelakmetHBP12HB_FD_187147 | JGI IMG/M metagenome (GOLD analysis project Ga0209777, IMG submission 187147) | Freshwater lake sediment microbial communities from the University of Notre Dame, USA, for methane emissions studies -HBP12 HB (SPAdes)... | ecosystem: Environmental > Aquatic >...
CTGTCATCCAGTTCCGCATGGCATCCGAACCCGGTTGCACTGACATGCCGTGTATCTTTTCGTCGTTGTCAATTGTCCACCGGAAATCGACCCCTGCTATACGAATCTGCCCCTTGTTGAACTCGGCTTTGTCGAAGCCCGGGAAGACCTCATTGGTGATAGTCCTAAACAGATAGCTTCCCGACATTTGCTTGTCCCCCGGTGTTTTCGCACGCTCAAGAATCAAGACCTTTAGCTTTTTCTCGGCGGCAGCCTTGGCGGCGGCTGTACCGCCCGGCCCTGCCCCTACAACTATCAAATCATACTTAGGTGCCATTTAGTCCTCCTCCTAGCTAATTCGTTAGTGCCTCAATACGCCGCTGTTTCCCTCCATAGACTTTCAATCGCTCATTTAATCATCCTCCTTACAGATTTATTATCACCTCAATGTGCTGCCGTTTCCCCGCTGCCGGACGGGGAGGCGCTCAAACCGAAGGCTGATGATCTACATCAGTTTATCTATTGATTCCTCGTAGACCTCGACATCTCTTGGGACATCTTTGATCAAATTGCGTCTTCGTGGTCTGTTGTGGTAATCCTGGTAGCTCAATGAACTGCATTTCTTTCTTCAATTCAATATTCTTTCACAGCAATCCCGCAGTCAAGTGAATATGTTCAACTTTCGTCTACTTTATGTTCAACTTTCGTCTACTTTTTAACCCAATCGCGGGAGTAGACATGACAAAGACTAATTTGGCGTTTCGAGGTCATTTGTTGAAGAGACCGCCTGTGGAGAGGAAAAGCAGCTTCAGCGGACAGCCAAGTGTATATGATATGACTTCACTCGGAATATGGCAGAAAACATGTAGTTGTATTAACTGCCAGTCGGGATAGGCTCTTGCCCAAGCTTTTGATTCAGCAGTTGGGCCATTTTCTCGACAGACTCAGCTCCCAATGGGGCAAGACCCTGTACCACCTCATTAAGTGACAAAATCTCGCCTACGCTTATCTCTCTTTGTTTTAGTGCCGACACAACTGCGTCGGATCTCTTGCGTGCTCCTAGCTTCGTGCATGCCCGACTAAGGAATGTTCTAACTGCACCGATGGATATGTAGAGTCTATCGGCTATTTCTATATTTGTGAGTCCACGGCCAGCAAGAATGAGAACATCTCGTTCTCTTTTCGTTAATGTAGTATCTTGTCTTCTGTCCGTACAGATAATTTGTTCGTCCTTCCCCGGCAGGTGCCCATGCTCCAACTCTTGGCGCACAAGGTGTGCTATCCTTCTCAACATATCAGGGCTCAATGAGCTAAGAATTTCTGCTAGCTCATCGAGCGAGTAGACCTCGTTAAGGCTTATCTCTCCCCGTCTCATAGCGAAAAAGATGGCTTCGATCCTATTGTGCGCTTCCAGCTTGACGCATGCCTGGTGTATTAGCGTCTTCACTCTGCCGACAGATATGCCGAGACGTTGGCCAATCTCAATGTTACTAAGGTGTTCACCACGTGGATTTATGGTGCCCAAGATGAGGATGTCTCGTTCCTCTCTGGTCAGAACGGTGCTCTTCGTTTTCATCCGAGTGCTATCCGATAATTACTGGCGTAATTTGACGAATTTTCGTGGATTAGATTTGGTGAAGCTTATAGTAGACCGCCACTAAATTTTTGTCAATCGTCGACTGGGATTGCCTCGCATCATAAATAATAATTCGCGAAGTTAGGGCTTTCAGTTCAGGGGTGGTTCTGATACCTTGATCAGAAGGCATGGAGTCGCTCTCTTGAATCTACGGCGACCCCCTGACTGCGATTTCGACTCCTTAACTCGCCAAAAGCAAGTCCTTTTGAAGTACCTGGTCATTCACTTTCATGCAATATATAAAGCAACTTCCCCTTTTCAGCCACCTCCTGAAAATGCTATTTTCGCCCCGTCTCTAGGAATGTCCTCCCTTATAATGTTATAATTCCACCATGAACCAGACATACATCTCCCTGGACCTGGAAACCACCGGCTTGAACCCTGATACCGACGAAATCATTGAGATCGGCGCCATAAAGTTTCAGGGTGAGGAAGTCATTGATACCTTTCATTCCCTGGTCAATCCACAGCGCCCTCTGCCCTACCGCATCCAGTTGCTCTGCGGCATAACACAGGCTGATGTCGCCACCGCCCCTGCTTTCCCAGAGCTCGCCAGCGGCCTTATCGCTTTCCTCGAGAACGACCCGATTGTAGGACACAATATCTCCTTTGACCTCAGCTTCCTGGCCAGGCAAGGTATCAAACTCACTAATCCTACATACGATACCCACGAACTGGCGACTATCCTCCTTTTTCAGTTATCCGATTACAGCCTCGCCTCGGTAAACAAACACCTCGGCCTGTCCATCCCCCTCCACCGCTCCCTCCCGGACGCCATAGCAACCAAGGAGCTTTTCGTTGCCCTCCTCGAACGCGCCTATCAGGTAGACATCGCCACTGTGGAAGAGCTGGTCCGCCTGGCCGAAAAATCGGATTGGGCGCTCGGCTCACTTTTCCGGGAAATCCTCAGGTTCAAGACCAAGATAGCGTTCTCTGATACCCACGGCCCCAAAGCCAGCAAGAGCGAAGATAAAAAGTCCTTATGGAAAGAAAACAATAAGCAGCCGCTAACTCCCCGCGCCGAGAAAATCCCCCTGGACACAGATAATCTCTCCGAAATCCTTGGGGCCGATGGTCCCCTGGCAAAAGCCTTACCCGGTTATGAGCACCGCCCGGAGCAGATTCACATGACCCAGGCAGTAGCGCAGGCGCTCAACAACAGCGAGCACCTCATCGTGGAAGCAGGCACGGGCACCGGGAAATCCGTTGCCTATCTTTTGCCTTCAATATTCTTCGCCTCGCAAAATAGCCTCCCCGTTATCATCTCCACCAACACCATAAACCTGCAAGAGCAGCTCATCGGCAAGGACATCCCCGACTTGCTGCGAGCACTCGATATGGAACAGAACTCTATAATTAAGGACCTCAGAGCGGTTCAGGTCAAGGGCAGAGCTAATTACCTCTGCCTCAAGAGATATGAGTCCTTGAGGACAAGCGACACGCTCTCCCTCGACGAAGCCAGGCTTCTAGCCCGCATCAGGGTCTGGCTGCTCTCAACCCAGAGCGGAGACAGGGCTGAGCTTAACCTGGGCGGCAGCGAGTTTTCCATCTGGAATAAGCTCTGCGCCGAATTTGACGAGCGACTGGAGAGCCAATGCGCACACTACCAGCGCGGCACCTGTTACCTCTACCGTGCGCGCCAGGCTGCTGAAAGCGCCCATCTTATCGTGGTCAACCACGCCCTACTACTGTCCGATATGGTTGCAGACAACAAGGTCTTGCCCCCCTACAACCACCTCATCGTCGACGAGGCGCATCACCTTGAGGAAGAGGCAACCAGGCAACTGGGGTATCAGATCACCCAATGGCACCTCTTCGATCACTTCAACCTGTTTCGACAGGAGGTCGGAGGACAGCGCAGCACCGGGCTCCTTGCCTGGCTGAATGACTGCTTCCGGGGCAGCACTGTCTCCCTGTCCAGACAAAGGCAAGTGAGACAGCTCGCCGAGTCACTCAGCGACAATGTGGACAAGGCACGTGCCGGCGTCTCTAAATTCTTCGACAGTCTCCGCGATTTCATGGAGGGCCACGCCTCTGACCAGGGCGAATATGACCGCAACCTGCTTTTGACATATTCCAAGCGAACGCAACCGGGATGGTCGAGGGTTGAGATTGCCTGGGAGGACCTGAGCCTGGCGCTCAGCGCCATTGGTGATGATTTAGACCATCTCTACACAGGACTGGAAGATCTGGGAGAAAACAAGGTATCCGGTTATGATTACCTGATGCTTGAGATATCATCCCTGCTTTTTCGAAATAAGGAGTTGCACCAGAGGCTGGATTCCCTGGTCTCTCACCCCAGCACCGACAATATCTACTGGCTCAATATCAACATTCAGAACAATTCAGTCGGCATGTACAGCGCTCCGCTCAGCGTGGCTAACCTCCTGGAGAAATCACTATTCTCCTCCAAGGACTGTGTTATCCTTACCGGCGCTACACTGAGCACGGAAGGCACCTTCGAGTACATCAAAAGCAGGCTGGGGCTTGAATACGGCGGCGAACTCCTTCTGGGCGCTCCCTTCGACTACCCCAACGCAGCCATGATTTACCTGCCCAACGATATTCCCGAACCGGGAAGACCGGGCTATCAAAAGGCGGTAGAGAAAACACTTATCGACCTTTGCCGTGCCTGTAAGGGGCGTACCTTGGTCTTATTCACCTCTCATTCTGCACTGAGAGCTACCCAGGCTGCCATTCAGTCCCCTCTCGAGGAAGAAGGTATCCTGGTCCTTGGCCAGGGAGTGGACGGCTCGCCCAAAAAGCTTCTAGCTGCTTTCAAGTCTAATCCCCAGACCGTGCTCCTGGGCACCGCCAGCTTGTGGGAGGGCATTGACGTCGTGGGAGAGGCGCTCAGCGTCTTGGTCATCGCAAAGTTACCGTTCAGCGTGCCCACGGAACCGATATTCTCCGCTCGCTCCGAGCTGTTCGATGACCCCTTCAACCAGTATGCCATCCCCCTGGCCACTATCCGCTTCAAACAGGGGTTCGGCCGCCTCATCCGCAGCAAGACCGATCGCGGTGCTGTAGTTATCCTCGACAGGCGGTTACAGACTAAGGGATATAGGTCAGCTTTCTTTGATTCCATACCCCAGTGCACTGTAGTCAAAGGCTCATCGCGTGACCTGCCTGCGGCAGTCACCCAGTGGCTTAAGGGAGAGCGTAAGGGCCATGATAGCTCCGTATGTCTCCCAAAATAGCTTTTCGGGGAGGCTCCTATGAAACAGATTTATGACTATATAGACGACCACTGGCAAGAAGGGGTTGAGGACTTGATGCGGCTTTGCCGCCAGCCCAGTATCAGCGCCCAGGGAGTGGGTATGCCGGAGATGGTCCAGCTCCTGGCACAGATGATGAGTGAATATGGGATAAGTACCCAGATTCTCCCCGTCGCGGGAGGTAAATATCCCGTAGTCTATGGCGAAATCAGTGGGGAATCGCCAGCCACCATCCTTTTCTATGACCACTATGATGTCCAGCCTCCGGAGCCCCTGGAACTGTGGACTTCGCCCCCGTTCGAGCCCGTACAACGCGAAGGGAAGCTGTTCGGGAGAGGAGTCTCAGACAACAAAGGAAACACCGTTGCCCGTCTCCTCGCCCTCAGAGCCTTCCAAAAGATGAGGGGCAAGCCCCCGATTTCGGTGAAGTTCTTAATCGAAGGTGAGGAGGAGATAGGAAGCCCCAACCTGGGCGCTTTCGTTGAGCGCAATCGCCGGCTTCTCAAGGCCGATGCCTGTATTTGGGAGTGCGGGGGAGTCAACTGGAAAGACCAGCCCATCATCATGCTCGGTCTCAAGGGCATTCTCTACGTCGAGCTCGAGGCACGCGGAGCCTCACAGGACGTCCACTCATCGATGGGCACAGTGGTGCCCAACCCGGCCTGGCGTCTGGTATGGGCTCTGGCCTCCCTCAAAGACATGGATGAGAACATCCAAATCGCAGGCTTCTATGACAATGTCAGACCACCGACCAAACAGGAGATAGCAGCCATTAAAGCTATCCCGCCGGATGACGAGGAAACAAAACAAAGCCTCGGTCTGAAGGAGTTTGTCAAAGGAGTTACCGGGTTCGATTACAGGTCTCGCTATATCCTTGAACCCATCTGTAATATCTGCGGCATTTACTCCGGTTACACCGGCCCAGGTTCCAAGACAGTTCTGCCCTGCGTTGCCCGGGCCAAGCTCGATTTTCGCCTCGTACCCAACCAGCGTCCCGATGAAATTCTTTCCAGGCTGAGAAAGCATCTCGACAGCCACGGCTTCTCAGACATCGCCATCGCTCCCACAACAGAAGGGGAAGATCCAGCCCGAACCCCGCTGGACTCTCCATTTGTCACCATAGTTGCGGCCACGGGCAGGGAGGTCTTCGGAGCTGACCCTGTGATAATGCCAGCTATGGCCGGCAGCGGCCCCATGTATTATTTTACCGATACGCTGGGTTTGCCTACCGCCGGCATCGGAGTGGACTATCTTGGCTCCAGGGCACATGCTCCCGACGAGAATATCAGGCTCGCCGATTTCATACTGGGCACAAAGCATGTGGCTGCCCTTCTGGAGCGCATGGCTTCCGACTGGCAACCTCGGCAAAAAGGAAGGAGCAAGAAATGGAAATAGCTGGCTGGGCAGGTTTTGCCTTGACCCAGTGTTTCTATATACCGCAGATAATCAAAATCCTCAGGAGTCACGATGTAAGCGGCCTGGCTTTGCCCTCGTGGTTCATCCTGGCGATAGCCCTGCTTTGTTACCTCATCTACAGCGTATGGAGACACGACCTTGTATTTACAGTGGGCAACGCGGCAGGCATGGTGCAGTCCCTGTTTATGATTGTGCTCATCATGAGATACAGAAAAAGCCAGGTGATTAAACAAAGCGCACCTCAGTAGAAACAGATGTCGTCAGCCTCTGGGGGTTGATAAAACTATTCAACCGCTTCCCGGCGCTAAGCCGAAGCCAACCTAAGGGTTGGCCTTCACATCACCGAAGGGCTTCTGCACTGCGGAGCAGTGTTTACACACAAAAGCCAGGCCGCAGGTATACAACTGTGTCACAATATGGCTACAGTCATCCCTAGAGGTTTCGGCCGGGGAAAAGTGTATTTTCCTGCCGCAGGCAATGCAAGTGACAGCATATATCTCATCCAGAGGTTTGCCGCACACACTGCAGATTTCTTCCATACCAATTCTTCAGCGTTTCTCTTTAGTAAGCCACCTGCGGACCAGTTTTCTCTCCCCCTCCCTGGTTGTTACCTCCCCATTCAGCCTTGCTTCCTTGAGCGCTCTCAGCAGCACCCCCATCTTCTTGCCCTGAGCAACGCCCATCTTCTTCAGGTCATTTCCGCTGAGTGATGTCTCCACAAACCTCAAGCTGGAGAGATAAAGCTCAACCCTCTGCCGCACCAGTGCGGAATCCGTAACCAGAGCCGCAGCCAGTATCGTCTGAAAGTGATGGCGCTCAAGTATATAATAGACACTGCTCGGCGTGCGTTCTGGCGCTGCCAGCGCAGAGAGCGCTTTTTTTACACCGGGGACATTCCGCACCACCTGCGCCACCTCTCCTCCGAACTTCAGACGCTCCATGAAAGCTTTAAGTGCATCATCGTTAAGCCGCCAGACCAGTAGCGCCAGATAAAGTTTCATATCGGGCTTAGAGCTGCCGCTCGCCTCGCGAGCCATGTCGAAGTGCTCCCCCAGCCAGCCGTCGCCCTCTAGCGCTGGATGTAGCTGTCTGAGCACACCCAGCCTCTCAGCCCGGTAGAAGACCTTTTCGGGGCAATCATCTTTCAAAATGCGTTCTAGCTCATGGCGCAGCCGGTCTCCGCTCACCCTTTCCATCATGGCCGCATCGCGGCGCAGCAGGGTCGCAGTATCGAACTCCAGCCTGAAGCCTAGGCGCTGCTCGTACCTGATAGCGCGCCAGACACGGGTGGGGTCGTCTTTAAAGCTCCTCTGGTGTAACACCCTGACAAGGTGACGGTCGAGGTCGCTCTTACCCCCATAGGGATCGACCAAATCCCCGAAGCGGGCAGGCTCAAGGCTGGCAGCCATAGCGTTTATCGAAAAGTCGCGCCGGAACAGGTCTTCCTGGATGTTGCCCTGCTTCACAGTGGGCAATGCAGCAGGCTCAGCGTATGTTTCCGACCTGGCAGTTACCAGATCTAGGCTGAACGCCCCTTGACTGAAGGTAGCAGTGCCGAAGCGAGGGTGAGTCACCAATTTCCCACCCCTGCCCTTGGCGAGCTGGCGAGCTAGCGGAAGGGCATCCCCTTCCACCACTAGGTCGATGTCCAGATGGGGACGCTTCAACAAAAGGTCCCGCACTGACCCGCCGACCAGATACACCCTCTGTCCCTTGGCCGCGCCGATTTCCCCCGCGGCTCTTACCAGCGCCAGGATTTCAGGTGGCAGATACGCCTCGATATTTTTGCCGATGTTAATCAAAGAAATCCCTCAGTGCACTATTATATCAGGCACTTCAATTATATCAGGCACTTCAATACCCCATAACGACCCTGGGCATGATTCCGTACGAGCAATCCGTTCGCCCTGAGCCTGTCGAGGGGCAAGTATTAAATGGAAGTTTTGGGTAGGGTGGGTGAAATGAAATGTAACCCGCTATACACGTGCTTTACTGGTTGCATTATTCTACTGAGAGTATGTATACTATCGCAAGAAGTCTGGAGCGCAACTCCCGGCAATGGTGATTAATGCATAGAATGGCTTGCCTACAGCTTGGTTGTCCATATTCTTTTTATGCAATGTCTTCAGAAAGGAGGGAGTACCCATGAAAGAGCGTAAAGAAGAATACTGGAGCAAATTTGCTCGTTCGTTCGAGGCTGACCAGGAGTATATTGTTGGAAAGGGCAACGTTCTAGCACTTGTCAGGAGATTGCAGGAAGAGCGTGACCTCAAAGACGTAATAGAATTTGGCTGTGGAACAGGACGTTTCACCAAGGCAATAGCCAGAAATGCAAAGCGTATTGTGGCCACAGACCTTTCCGACGAGATGCTAGAGGTGGCAAAAGTACGGTTGAGCAGATTCCCCAATGTGACTGTACAGAAAGCCGATTGCTGTCGCACGTCCTTTCCATCGGCAAGATTTGATACTGCATTTATGGTTAATCTAATTCACGTTATTGAAAATCCTTCCGATGCGCTTGCCGAAAGCTACAGGATACTGAGAAATGGCAGGAGACTGCTTGTTGCGAGCGGCACCAACTGCGGCGCTAAGGAGTCTAACGTAAGAGGAAGAGTCACCAGATGGCTCGAAAGATTTGGCATGCCACCGTCAGGCTTTCAATCCAATCTTTCTCCTGACCAGCTTGCTTCTCTTGCAGAAGGCGCCGGTTTTCGAGTAGATGAGGTTCAACTTATTAAGAGTTGGCTCTATTTGAATGCTACAAAGAGCGCAAGCGGGAATCCAGGCGCGCCAAAATCGTAGGGGCACAGCGTGCTGTGCCCAAAAAACTCAGGGTGGGTGAAATGAAATGTAACTCACTACCTTGTGAATTGGTGGGTTTTGTCTGCCCAAGAACATGTTATAATTGCCGGCATGGATTGGGAAGTTGTTTTTTATCAGGACAACAGGGAGATGAACCTGTAAAAGACTCCATTTTGGGGCAGCCCGATGGAGCAATAGCGGAAATCTTCCATGTGTTGAAGCTGTTGCGGCAATTCAATATCACGCTTGGTATGCCCTATGTCAGAAAAATAGATAAGTCTGGTCTTAGAGAGCTCAGAATTAAACATGGCTCAGATATATATCGTATTTTCTTTTTTGCCCATACGGGTAGAAAGTTCATATTGTTACATGCTATTCTCAAAAAGGAAGACAAAACACCGGAAAGTGATAAAGTGTTGGCCATCAAGAGAATGAATGCTTATGAATTCAGGTATTGACAATATAACATATATGTTATAGTATATACAAGGTTAATACAGTGTTAGGACGTATAGAAGGTAGTAGAATGACAGCAAAGAAGGCCACAAGATACGAAGATTTTGAGGCAGAATTACTTGAGAGACCAGGTATTCGCAAGGAATATGAGGCTCTAAAGCCGAAGTATGAGATGATACGAAGTCTGATAGAACGCAGAAACCAATTGAAGCTCAGCCAAACACAAGTCGCCCGGATTATCGGCACCAAGCAACCTGCCATAAGCAGATTGGAAAAGGGCGATTACAATACTACGCTTAATACATTTTTCAAGGTGGCAGATGCCCTCGACTTAGATATTTACCTGAAAGCCCGTAAAAGACTCCATAAGAATCGCTCCGGGGTTAATGCCTGAGGACGCTGTGTATTTACGTTTTTAAATTGATCCATCACCTTGTGAATTGGTGGGTTTCGTCCTTCCTGAGAAGGACTTGGCTTACCCTACATGTGCTATTAGTTCGGGATAGATAATTCAATGACCTTCTACAAACCCAAGAAGAGCAGACACTACAAAAAATCTCTACTGGCCTATCTCGATATTATGGGCTTTAAGAAAAAGGTGGACAAGTCGTTGAAATCTAGTGAACAAGCTGATGCTATCTACGAACTCTTGCGAGTGCACCATCGTACTACACAAATAATCAATGAAGGTAAGACCGCGCCTTCGGTTGAATTGAGAAAACTTAAATCAAACGCGTTTTCAGACAATATTGTCATAAGTCTGCCAGAAATGAACGACGAAATATTCCGTTCATTCGTCCATTTGGTTACATACTTTCAATGGGAAACGATTGACTACTATTCATTTCTACGCGGAGCAATCGTATTCGGAGACATTTGCCACACAAAAGAACTGGTTTTGGGGCCAGCCATTATTCGCGCGTATAAAATGCAAGACAAAGTGGCAAAGTGGCCACGAGTAGTAATAGATCCGCAGCTCATTGGACTTCTGTCGGAAGAGAATAGGCAATATGTTTTTGATACCATGTTGTCCAAAGATGTAAACGACGGATTACCATTTGTCGATTACTTAAAGTACATATTCTTATCCAAAGTGAAAGAGGAAATTGAAGGAAAGGGCAAGATGCCTGGGTCGTTACTAGCAGCAGACTTCGTTTTTACGCAGCACCGAAATGCAATATTGCTTACTCTCGATGAGCCTCGGTTACCTCAGAGTGTGTTATCAGTCTTCCACACGTTATCAATCTACCATAACGATCGCATTGAAAGAATTTGCCATGAATTTGAAGGCAGCGAGTATTTTCCGACCATAGATGAAAAATCAAAGAGACGCTATATTCCTATCCTTCAGGAAGACAAGATTGATTTGGATTCCGCTTTTCGACGATACCCAAAATTCCTAAACACCTTCAACCGAAGCTCGCCTTAGACAAACCTAACGGTAGATATCCTCAATTAGCAACCAGCTCAATGTTAACCTGCACCCGTCTTCCCCTTGGCTTTAGCGGCTTTCCCCGTCTCTCTTATTCGAATTGCCATCACCACAGCTATAACCAGTAATACCGCTATGAACACGAGCGGGTAAATATACTCGCCTCTTACGCCGTGCAAAACTTCCATTATCGGCACAATAGCTACAGCCGCCCCGTTTCCCAGAAGCTGTAAATATGCTACAGAGATTCCCGCGTATTTTTCACCTGTAATCTCGATGGACATCGTAAGCATAATCGGGAGGGCCGATAATAGAAAGAAGCCCAGTACTATGCCGTTGACCATATTAGTTACAAAGCCGCTTTCGAACATCAGGACAGTGACGCATATAGCTCCGACTAAAGATGCCAGGATCAGAAAAGGCTTTCTTTTTTTGATTTTATCCGAAACTATGGGAATGGCCACGCAGCCCAGCATGCCGCTGAAGACTAACACTGAAGATATAGTGCCGGCGTCAACCATCGAAATGTGATGCAGTTCATTCAATATTTTCTCCAGCCAGGTGGCCAGTCCATTGAAAACCCCGATACCGATCAAAGCTACAAATCCCAGAATCACAAAGTCCCTGATTCTTAAAATCCGCTTTAGTCCTTCCCGTATGGAAATCTTTTCTTCCTCTTTCGCTTCCCTGGCAGGCGTGGGAGGTTTAGCCCTGACCAGCAAAAAGACTAGCAGTGTGCCCGCAATTCCCATGATGCCGTAAATTAACAGCATTGGTCTAAGCCCGAGGGAGTCCACCAGGGCGGGAGTCGCGCCCAGGCTGATGACCATGCCGATGAATAGTGCCAGGGAACCCAGTCCCACTGCAGTAGCATCTTCTTTCTGCGGAAACCAGACTGCAACGAGTTTGGTGATTCCATTTACTATGAAAGGCTGTCCTATGGAGATTCCTATTTGTGAGATCAGAAGCAGGGGATATGAGTATGGATCGATTACGCGGATCATACTGAAGATGCCGGTAAAAATTGCACCTATGCCTATACTGTATTTGAATCCCTTTCTATCGATAATCATGCCTGAAGGCAGGGAAAGCAGAACGTATGTCAGGGGAAAAACCAGTGTCAGTAAGCCAGTGCTAAATGCAGAAATATGTAAATTGTCTTCGACGTAAGTATCTATGGCTGAGAAGTTTAACCAGTACAACTGGGTCAGAGCGGCTACATACATGAATGCAGCCAGAACAACCCATCTATATTTGTAAGCTTTGTAGCTCTCCATTTTTCTTCCCTGTTTTTAGCTTGACCCAGATAATTATGTTATTGCTTACAGTGTTCGCATTGTAGGCTAACCTTAATAACCTGTCAAAAAGGGGCAAGTCATTTATGGGTAGGTTGGAGTCCGCCCCTGGAGGGAGAGAGCTAGAGGATCATCCTTCACTTGTGAAGGATGAGGGGGAAGTCGCAGCCTACTTAACACTATCAAATTCCTTCCCCCCTCCTCAGCAAGAGGAAAAGGTTTGTCGTCCTGTGACCACAAAGAGGCAACTTCACACTTAGGGCCTAGTAGGTAAGGTCAAAACCTAACAACACAGTGCTCTAAAAGGATTTGGTTTTGCCCGGTTTAACTTTGCGAAGTAACCTTTTCGTCAGAATGTTACGTTATGAACCCCTGCCCATGTGGCTACTACGGCAACTTTTGGAACTTCTGAGATTCAATGTGGACGACTTACTTAACAAAAAGCCAGAAAGTGCAGCATGATACCGCTGTAATGCCATAACTGATAACCCCTGCAAACCTATGACTCTTATCCTCAAATGTGGTATCATCTGGTCTGTAAGCAAACGTGTTTGTTCGAAGGAAGACAGTATGGATCGAGATATCGGCCCTGAGCTTCATACCATATGGAGTGAAGCAAAGGAGCACATCGAACACGGCCAGTACGATAAAGCTATAGATATATACAAATATATCCTGATCAGATATGGTGACAACGATATTGCAGTTGAGTACGCAAATGCGTATCTTGGTGACATTTACCTCACGCTAAGACGACTCAACCTGGCGGAGAATCATATCAAGAAGGCTATTGATTGTAGTCCAGACAACCCGAGTTACCACTACATTCTTGGCTTCACATATTCCATACAGAGCGAATGGGGCAAGGCAATTGGTGAATTCGAGGTGGCTCTTGATAAAGAACCGAATAACAGTGAATATTTACGTGGATTAGGATGGGCCCTCCATAGTGCTGGTGATAAAGCGAAAGGCTTAGCACATCTTCATAGGGCAGTCGACCTCGCGCCAACAAATGTGAACATCCTGACTGATTTGGCAGCTGCTTACCTGTCAGCCCTTCAATTTCATGAAGCACGCGAGTATGCTGAAAGGGCAGTCCATATCGACCCCACAAATGCCTTAGCTAGAGAGGTTTTGAGTAATATTCACAGTTTCGAGAACGGGTTCAAGCCGCGGGGTAAGGCAGCGGGTAAAGCTAGGACAATAACCCCGGCCCATTTTAGCACTAACATCATCCACAGGTTCAAAGTCTCGCTCAGGGATGATCCTGATATCTGGCGCATTATCGAGATAAAAGAAACCCAGATGTTATCCAGCCTGCACAAAGCAATATTCAAAGCCTTTAACCGCTTTGAAGAACACCAGTACAGCTTCTTTATAAGCAACAAACCCTACGACAATGAGAGCGAGTATATTTCACCGGGCCTTAATACTGGCGGAACTGGTAAACTTGCCACTCGCATCAGGATTGACAGTCTTGCCTTGCAACGCGGCCAGAAATTTCTCTATCTCTTTGATTATGGCGATGAGTGGTGGCACGAGGTCGAGTTGATTGGCGTAATTGAAAAGGTCACCCTGGACAATTACCCTAGGATGGTGAAAAAACACGGTAAATCACCCCCACAGTATCCCCATGATGTACCGGAGAGATGAACCTTTCATCAAAAGGTTCACTTCATCAAGTTAAAGCGATCAAAACCCAGTCTTACTGGCGCACCTGGCAACTATAGTCTAGTCACTCGGCCATACTGCGACATTTTCCCCTTGACTTTATTGGAACATATGTGCTACTATGCTGCCAGGATAAATCCGAGCTCAGGAATACAAGTAGGGGCGTCCTTCGCAGAAGGACGCCCCTACTTTCGATGCCGCCACGCCTGTGTTACACTGAAGGCGTGAGACTCAAATTGAATAGCTTAGAGAAAAAGCTTTTCAGTGCCGCTCAGCCAGACCAGGCCTGGGGGGCTCTGATAGCATCCGGGGTCAACAACAGTGTAGACCTCGACAACTATCTGGCCAAATTAAATACGCTGTATCAGCAAGTAGCACCTGAAATCCCCGCCGCGAGTGAGCTAAGAAAAGCGGGAGCGCTCTTCGACTGGTTATGGCGTAAAAAGCCCAACCGGTCTGAACGTCAGGGAAGCTACAAACTGACTGAGGTCCTGGACGCCCAGCTCGACCCCAAAATTGAAAAGGTGGGAAACTGCCTGGGTTTAACCGTACTATACCACGTGCTGACGCAGCGGCTCAGCTTAAAAGTAAAGGCAGTCCACGTCGAGGACGCCTTCGGCCAGGGCCCTCACGTTTTCTCCCTCCTCTACACCAGCCAGGGCACTATAGACATCGAACATATCCTGCCCGACGGATTCGACTTCAAAGGCCACCTCCACAACCCTCACAGAACAGAGTGGGGCGATGCCGAGCTTATCGCCGACATCTATCACAGCATCGGCAACAAACTCTTCGAGCAATGCAGCTATGAGGAGGCTGTTCAAAGCTATAGCAAGGCTATAAGACTCAATCCCACATACACCAAAGCCTATCTCAACCGCGGCATCGCACTATCCATGCTGGGCCGCGACAAAGAGGCAAGAAGAGACCTAGAGATTATTTAGCCACTGGGGAGTGCAGAGGGGCTACGCCCCTTTGCTAGGGGCATTGGGGGTGTCCCCCAAATCTCAAAACTCCCCCAAGATTGGGGGACTCAGGGGGTTGATAAGAGTTTAGCCTTTCCCCTTATTCTGTGAAATACTGCATAGTGGCGTCGGGCACTACTGCCACTTTGACTTTAGCCCTCTTGCCGTGGTCTTTGCTGAGCCTTTCCACTACCTCGGGCCAGTTTTTGGCCCAAACTATATGCTCGGGAGGAGCCAGCCAGTCGGCTCCCGCTATGTCGATGTAGGGAGTCAACACGATAAAAGTGTTTATGTTTTGCAGTGGGCCAGTGGGAGCATTCCAGAGCCTCCCCCCCAGCTTTTTCCCGAAGCTCCTAACGAGATAGTGCGGCACCTGGCCCTCGGGAGCATTGGCAATGAGCACCAGATCGCCCTGACCTTCCCCAAGCAATCCCCCCAGTAAAGGGATTGCCAGGACAGCCTCGCTCGCCTTGCAATAAGTGTTCAGGACGACGATATCCGGGGCTTCTAAGGGCTCTGTGGCGTAGACTTCTCTGGCAAGCCTTACTCCTTCAGCATAAGCAGCAGTGGGGGCACCGACGAAGACGGCTGTAGTTTGACCTCGTCCATTCAAAACAGTGTCAATCTTGACATCAAGCCCCGCCATCCTCGCTGCCTCCTCAATATCAAGACGCAGCAGATTACTCTCAAATGTGGCTATGCCTATTCCCGGGTCCTTCCCCTGGGTGAGAAGCTTCAATATCAAATCGCGGTGATGGGCAGCCATGGTATCAATAGAGGCCACGCCAGGGAGGACGATTTTACCGCCGCCGCCGAATCCGGTGAGGGGATGAGGGAGCAGAGAGCCGATGCCGATCTTGAGGTCACAATTCATTACCTCGGCGTTTACCGCAACAGGTGTTCCGTTGCTAGTCTCACCAAGGTAAGTGCAATTCTCGTAGGGATTATGGTTGTAGACCGGGAACCTGCAGAGCGCTTCCTCGCCCAGCTTCTTGGCGAAGTCCAGGCGGGTGAGCGCACCGTGCGCTCCCACTGCGGCGATGAACCTTATGCTTTCATCTTTCACTCCGGCCGCTTTTAGCTCCTCAAGCACATAGGGCACTATCTCAGCCACCCTGGTCGGCCTCGACATATCGTCAAAAAGGATCGCCACCTCTTTTTTGCCCCTAGCGAGCTCTCTTATCCGCTTTGTGCCTATAGGTTTGGCGAACGCCTCGCGGAAGCCCTTCGCGCCCAGCGCCCGGCGCCGGTGTCCCCTCATATAGCATACGGCTACCTCCCAGGAGGGCGGAAATTCGATTTCAAGCTCTGTGTTTCCGTACCAGGCGAGTTGAGGCAGTCGAATCTTCTTGGCATTCATCTTGTACGTCCTCACCAGCGGCCATTATAGGTCTTCAGGCCATTGGATGCAATAACCTGTGCAGCGGAGTTGACAGAGTACCGTTAATACTGCATAATCCTCGCACACGGCCAGTTCTCCGTTCAGATGAGTCGTGGTTAAAGAATAGGGCTTAGTTTCAAGATTCTCCACACTCTCTTTAAGCTTCGAAATGTGGCGCAAGCCATTAAGTAGTAAAATAGAGTATAAAGTCCGCTTAAGCAAGCAAAAGGAGGAAGGATGCGCAGACTTCTACGGGTCAATCTCTCCAAGGGCGTAACAAAGGAAGAGGATATCCCCAAAAAGGTGCAAAATGACTTCGTGGGGGCGCGCGGCTTCTGCGCCAGATACCTTTATGATGAGGTTAAGCCCAATATCGATCCCCTGGGTCCGGAGAACAAGCTGTTTCTCACAGTAGGGCCGCTGTCCGGTACGAGCGCGCAGGCGTTCTCCAAATGGATCTCTGTCACCAAGAGCCCGCTCACCAATACCTATACTCGCAGTGTCGGCGGGGGCGACTTTGGAGCCTGGCTGAAGTGGGCTGGGTTTGAACTCATGATTATTGAGGGTAAAGCAGCAAAACCCTCCTACATCTTTATCAAAAACGGCAAGTATGAAATCCTAGACGCTGCCCCCATCTGGGGGAAGACCACCAGCGAAACCCAGGAATATCTGAAGAAAGAACATGGGCCGAAGGCGCGCATGGTTTGCGTTGGGCCTGCGGCGGAGAAGCTGGTGCGTTACGGCCCCATCATCAGCGGAGAACGCGCCGCTGGCCGCGGTGGTACCGGCACCGTGATGGCCTCCAAGAACCTCAAGGCTGTGGTAATAGTAGCCGATCGAAAGGAAGACGTCGCGAATCCCGCGGAGTTCAAGAAGCTTGTGCAGGAGCAGGTGAAGGCCATGAAGGCGGGGCTCGGCTACGGTGTATTCAAAGAATACGGGACTGTGCAGGGATTGGATTATTTCTACCCTACTTTCGGCTCTATTCCCATGAAGAACTGGCGTTACGCTGAGATGGAGAACTGGCCTGAGAACATCGGAATGTGGCCATACTCTAAGATTACTATAGATCACGTTGGCTGTTATGCGTGCTCACTTAAATGCGGAAAGATCAGGAGAGTGCCCGACGGACCCTACAAGGGGCTCACCGTCGAGGGGCCCCAGTTCGAGGGAGCCTGGACCTTCAGCGGCCCCACCGGATGCACCGATACCAACGCCACGCTGGTCTGTAACCACATCTGCGCTGAGCAGGGCCTGGACGTGATAAGCACCGGAAACAGCATCGGCTTCGCCTATGAGCTTTTCGAGAAGGGCATCCTGACAAAGAAGGATACGGACGGCCTGGTACTAAAATACGGAGACCCCGAGCCCATGATTCAACTCGTCAAGAAGATTGCCGCTCGCGAGGGACTGGGCGACATCCTTGCTGAGGGCGTAAAAAGGGCCGCCGAGCGCATCGGCAAAGGTGCTGAGCAATATGCCATGCATGTCAAGGGGCTGGAGATGCCCGGTTACGACCCCCGCGCTCGCAAAGCTATGGGCATGAACTGGGCTCTGAGCAACATGGGGGCAAACCACAACTTCGGCTGGCCCCAGCAGGAGATCGGCGATCCCAAGCCTCGGCTTTTGGACCCTACCGATGATGAAGGCCAGGGAGACGTCATAAAATGGAATCATGATTCCACTGCTGCTCTGGAATTGGGTATCGCCTGCATATTCCCCAGCCACCATTTGCAGTTGTACGATCATGAGCTCATGGCGAAGATGCTGGCAGCAGCTACAGGTGTGCCCAAGTTTGGAAGCGTAGATTATCTGTTCTTTGTAGGAGAAAGGATATACAATCTGGAGCGATGTTTTAACGTTCGTGATGGCTTCAGCAGGAAGGACGACAGGCTCCCCAAGAGATTTCTCACCGAGCCTCTAATAGGTGGAGTGCGCGATGGCCAGGTGATAAGGACGCCGGACAAAATCATAGACCAATACTATGACCTCAGGGGATGGGACCGCAACGGTATCCCTACCAAGGAAACGCTGGTCAAGCTCGGCATTGGTGACGTAGACAAAGATATTGCCAAGTTCCGCAAATAGGGAGCCCGATATGTCATTGCGAGCCGCAGCGAAGCAATCTAATGGCTTGGCTACTATACAGACGCACAGATTGCTTCGTTCCGCCTAAGGCGGACCAAGGCGGACTCCTCCCAAAGACATTTGAAGAAGGAGTTAAAATGCGAGAAGCAGTAGTGGTCGGCGAGAGAAAATTTGCCATAAGAAGGGCGCCCAAGCCGGTACTGGATAAAGATGAAGTCCTGATAAAGGTTAGGTGTTGCGGGATATGCGGCTCCGACCTGCACACCTATATTCTAGGGTTGCCCGGAAGATACGGACACGAGTACGCCGGGGACATTGTGGCAGTAGGCCCCGAGGTAAAAGGCTGGAAAGCAGGCGATAGGGTCACAGCCGAATCAGCCTGCTCCTGCGACGAGTGTTACTGGTGCACACGCGGGGAGATTGGGCTCTGCGAGACCTTTTTGGAGAGGTGGGGTGCAAGCGCTGGAGGCTTCGCCACCTATACCAAGACTAAATACCAACAGCTTCATAAACTGCCTTCAGGGTTAAGCTATGAGGAGGCAGCCATAGCTGAGCCAACGGCGGTGGCATTGCACGCCGTCCGCTTGTCCGGGATGCTCACGGGAGATGTAGTTGCAGTCCTCGGCCTGGGCCCTATCGGTCAGCTTGTAGCCCGACTGGCCAAGATATCGGGAGCAAGGGCAGTCTACGCCTCAGAGACAAGTAAATCCAGAATCAAGCTGGCTAAGGGTGCGGTGGACGAAGTCATAGATGCAAAAAAAGTCGACCCCGCTGCCAGAATCCTTGAGCTTACTGATGGCAGAGGACCAGATTTGGTATTCGAATGCGCCGGGGCCGTTGCGCCGACACTGCAAGCTATGACTATGACGAGAAAGGGAGGCACAATCGTCATTGTGGGAGTTAGCATGAATCTGGCTGAAATCATAGTGGGCAGCATCGCACTGAGGGAGCTGACCATCAAGGGCTCTATGCTTTTTAACCCCGGCGAGTACGGCCTTGCGCTCAGCCTAATAGCAGGAAAGAAGATCGATGTAATTCCTCTGATAACAGATGTTCTGCCATTGGATAGAATTAATGAAGCTTTCGAAAAAGCTACCAGTGGCGAGGGAGGCAAGATACTGGTAAAACCTTAATTGAAGAGAAAGTCAACGTCCTAAAGAAGAACTGGATCTTCACCTTCTACAAAAAATGAATATACGTCTTGTAAAGACATAGTCCCTTTCTTCATATGACTCACGTAATTTAACTCACTATCCAAACCTTATGGTAGGCAACTTTTGCCAATTCTTTTTGTCTCTTCATAATTTGATTTTCTCCCCATTTGTAATTCAGTTCTTTTAGTTTCTTAACTAGATTTATCGTCATCGCTATTTTTGATTGGCGCAACGCTTTTATCTTCCCTTTAATTGGCTGGTTGCCAACGGCAGAATTGAGTTTCTTGTGTATCAGAGTCAAGTTACCTATCTTATTAACGTATCCCTTAATCTCTTTCTTTTTTAGCCCCCAACCTTTGTCCGGATTCTGAGGCAATAAATGTTCAATATTAACGTTCGCGAAGTCAATCTTATGCTCGCCACCCTCGTCTAGATTGTTTATCTCGCTAAGAATGTACTTCACCTGCTGCCTGCTTTGTTCTGAGTTCCTATACGACACCTCTTCGAAAGACTCACTGAAATTTTCGAAGGATGGATTCAGATCTGCTAACTCCTTGCCGAACTGTGCTAGTATATTCTGTACCTTACCAGGGATCTTCTTGGGATGTAAACTTCGAACAGCGGACTCAATTTCTATGGCATACTTTGAATAAACTCTTTCCACCCTATTCGCTGGCAATCCACAAATAGAGGAATAATTGAAGCTAAACCTCTCTATCAATTCAATGGCTCTTGTAGGATCAGTGCCAAGTTTCTTCAGATTCCTCAATATGCTCAAGAGAAAAACGTTGCATTGCGTAACGCGCATCAGTTTCAGTGCCGATAGCGACTTGTATATTCTGTCGCCTCTCTTCATGTCGCTCCAATCATCTTCACCGCCTACGAGAATTCTATTATAGTCTACTGATGCATTGTATAAGTCCTCGAGAAAGTCATCCCATTTTGTTATCTCCCTTTTTATTGCCTTGAAAAGTTGCTTTTCAGTCACAAAATTGTATTTTGATATCCAGAAATACCTAAGGAACCTCTTCACATCCGTACCGGTTTCCTCAATATTGTTTACGATATCCATCCACATAGTCTTGGCTACATCTTTGCCACCTTTCTCCTTGATCTTCTGAAAAATTAAGTTCTTCAACAGATCAGCAACTGAGAGTTCTAGATTCCTTGCATTGGTCGACTCGAATATTTGGTACGCATCCTCTTCGCTATTAACCCTTATTCTGATCACCTGTAGATTGCCAATGCTTTCTCTCAACTCCTGTAAATACTAGAGTTTCCTCGACTTTTCGCTAAACTTGCTCAATTCTGTGGAGATTTTCTCATAGAAGAAAAGGTAATTCTTCTTAATCTTGTCTTTTTCTTCCGTATCAGGTTTGCAATACCTGATACCGTTGTCCATATTCTGAATATATTTTCGGAAAAACTCGATTGTGGAGTCCCCACACTCGATCCTTGGCGCTTGTTTACCCTTCTTATCTTCGAACATGATGCATTGACGTTGATAGAGATCTGCGACATCGCCAGACCCCAACGATTTAGCTATATCTCTCAAAACAGCCATGATAATGGTGATGGTTAAGAGTCTCTGTTGCCCATCAATTACCTCAACGGCCCGAGATTCTTCGAATGTCTCATAATTAAAGATGAAGGCACCCATGAAGTAAGAATCATCACGGCTAATTAGATCTTCCCACAAGTCCGAAACTTGATCATGGCCCCAAGAATACGGCCTTTGATATCTAGGGATTCTAAATCTTGAAATAGAAAACAGTATGTCCTCAATTGTGTCCTCGCGAGCTTTTAAATCTAATTCTTGACCCATGTCTACCTCCGGCTTTTTACTATCTTCTAAGATGCAAAGCAAACGTTTCGGCTACTCCCATACGATAGCATTGCATACCTTAACTATAGTACTTCCAAAACAGTTAGATATCAAGGCGCTTTTCATCAACTAGGAGATTCAAACAATAAAACCTACAGCCCCTCTTTTACCCTCTGCGCCAGTTGCTTTGTCATGCCAGGGACTGCCATAAGCTCTTCAACCGAGGCTTCCTTGATTCCCCTGACGGAGCCGAACTTCTTGAGCAAGGCGCGCTTGCGCTTGGGTCCGATGCCGGGCACCGACCAGCTTGAAGTCAGAGCAGCCTTCCTGCGCACATGCAGATGGTAGGAGAGGGCAAAGCGATGCGCCTCGTCTCGAATGCGCTGCAATAAGTAAAGCGCCTGGGAGTCACGCGGCAGGATAAGCGACCCAGCTACACCAGGCAAGAAGACTTCCTCGTTCTCCTTAGCCAGTGCGGCAAGCGGTATAGAATCTATCTCAAGCTCCCGCATTACCTCTTGAGCAGAGGTCAGATGCCCCCTGCCCCCATCGATGAGCACTAGGTCTGGTATCACTGCCCAGGAAGTGGCATCCTGCGCCTTGACACGTTTAAAGCGACGCCTGAGCACTTCTTGCATCATCGCGTAGTCATCGATGCCTTCCACCGTCTTTATCTTGAAGCGGCGATATGCAGAGGGCTTGGGCCGCCCGTTCTCGAAGACCACCATGCTGCCCACAGCAGAGGTGCCCCGAATGTTCGATATGTCGTAGCACTCCATCCTGTTGGGCAACCTGGGCAGGTTAAGCCTTTCTTGAACCTCCTTAAGCGCAGCGGCTGTTTTTCCGGTATCAGCCAGCCACTTCGCTTTGAGTTGGGCCAGCGCTTGCTCGGCGTTCTCAGTCACCATGTCCACCAGCTTCTTTTTCTGACCCCGCTGGGGGACTTTCAAGCTGACTTTGCCGCCGCGTAAGCTTTTCAGCCAGGATGACATCACTGTCATATCTTGGGGCTCGGTCTGCAGCAATATATTCGGAGGTACATAGGGAGCAGAGCCATAGAATTGCTGAATGAAGCTGGCCATGATTTGGCCGGGCTCCTCGTCTTGCGTTCCCTCCATGATAAAATTATCTCTCCCGATGAGCTTGCCGCCACGAACAAAGAAAATCTGCACACAGGCCTCATCCCTCTCCCTGGCAAAGGCTATTACATCCTCGTCACCTGCGCCAGCGGAGATAATCTTCTGCCCCTCGGTGACACTCTCCACTGCATGAAGCTGGTCGCGCAAAGAAGCAGCCTTCTCAAACTCCAGCGCTTCAGCGGCTTTATCCATCTTACGCCGCAAATCGCGAACCACTTCTTCGTGTTTCCCTTCGAGGAAGAGAATTACCCGGCCTATAATCTCGCGGTACTCCTCCTTTGTTATCTCACTGCTACATGCCCCGACGCAGCGACGGATAGAGTAGTCGAAGCAGGGACGTGGCTTCTTGCCTGTGATTACCCATCTGGGTGAACAATAGCGAAACAACTTCTTCAGCAGGTCGAGAGTCCTGCGCACGGAGACAGCGCTGGCATAGGGCCCGAAGTAGCGCCCGCCGTCATCCTCAAAACGCCTGGTCAGGAACACGCGGGGCCATTCTTCATGGAGGCTTACCTTGATGTAGGGGTAACTCTTATCGTCCTTCAGCCTGACATTGAAGCCAGGTCGATTCTTCTTGATAAGGTTGCATTCCAGGATCAGCGCTTCTTGCTCGGAATCGGTGACGATGAAATCGAGATTTTGAACCTTGGACATCATTTTGCGAAGCTTCGGTTCAAGGGTATGGGGAGCACCGAAGTAAAACCTCACCCGCTGGCGCAGGCTTGCTGCTTTGCCTACATAGAGTATCTTCCCAGCCTCGCCTTTAAACAGATATACCCCTGGCTTCGCTGGCAGCGTTTTCAGTTGTTCCTTAAACCAGCCCTGTTCCACTTGAAAGGTTCCACCTACCCCTCGCGCCTGACATCCGAGGTGCGAATCACATTGATTACCCCAGGCACTCCCTCTATCTTGGAGAAAATCCGTCCCAGTTGCCCGATATTGTTTACATCAAGGGTAAGGAAAATAGAAATCGTTCCGTCTTTTCGCTCCGCATCTGACAGCGACACCGCAGTTATATTCATCTTTTCCTCAGATACCCGTGTTGTGATGTCCCGCAAGAGCCCCACCCGATCCCAGCCATCTACTGTAATATTCACCGGGAAAGAAAGGCCTGCCTTGCCCCATTCCACCTTGATCAGCCTTTCCTTCTCATCTTCGTTGAGGATGTTGGGACAGTTCTTGCGATGTATAGTAACCCCTCTACTGCGCGTAATGAAGCCGATGATTTCATCGCCGGGCACTGGCTGACAACAAGGGGCGATGTGCGTCAACAGGTCGCCGACGCCAAGAACTTTAACCGCTGAGGAACTCGCTTTAGACTTGGGGGGAGCAACTGGTGGGGGAGTCTGCTGAGGCCGCTCCTCAGGAGCAGTAAGCTTTAAAGCTATCTGGTTGGGGCTGATATCGCCACAGCCGATAGCTGCCAGAAAATCATCCACCAAGTCGTACTTGAAGAGTCCCGCAATCCTGTCACGATCGGCGAAACTTATCCCCAGACGGCGAAGTTCCTTCTCCAGAATCTCTCTGCCTCTTTCGACATTCTCCGCCTTCTCTCTGCGGCGGAACCACTGCTTTATCCTCTCACGCGCCTGATTGGTTCTGACATAGCCCAGGTTGGTATTGAGCCAGTCGAGGCTTGGGCCACGGTCCGCCTTGGTTGTCATGATCTCGATAGTATCGCCGTTCCGAAGCTGATAATCGAGGGAAACTAACCTACCATTTACCTTGGCCCCGACGCAACGGTGCCCCAGGTTAGTATGAATACGGTAGGCGAAGTCGAGAGGCGTCGCGCCTCTGGGCAACTCCTTTATCTCTCCTTTAGGGGTGTATACGAAGACCTGGTCCTGGAATATGTCGGTCTTAATTGATTCAATGAACGCCGTGCCGCTCAGTTCGCGCTGCCATTCCATAAGTTGCCTGAGCCAGGTAATCTTCTCCTCAAATGCAATATCCTTCTTTGCCCCTTCCTTATACTTCCAATGCGCAGCCACCCCGTATTCGGCGATACGGTGCATACGGTAGGTGCGTATCTGTACCTCCAGAGGTCTGGCACCAATACACATCACTGTACTATGAAGCGCCTGATACATAGTCTCTTTAGGATTGGCGATGAAATCATCGAACTGGTCAGGAAGCGGATGCCACAAACTGTGGACAATCCCAAGAGCGCTATAGCAATCCTGCACAGTGTCCACCAACACGCGCAGAGCGAGCAAATCATGGATATCGCTGAACTCCTTGCCTTGAGAAGTGTATTTCTGCATCTTCTGATAAGCACTGTAGAGGCTTTTTGGCCTACCAGTAATTTCCGCTTTGATACCTGCTTTCGCAAGCTCCTCCCTTAAAATTTGGCTCACCTTCTCGATATAGCGCTCCCGGGTCGCCCTACGGGCAGCAATCAGCCGAGCTATCTGGCGATACTCATTTGGCTGCAGATAACGGAATGCCAAGTCTTCTAGCTCCCACCTCAACTGCCAGATGCCCAGACGGTGGGCCAGAGGAGCATAGATATCCATCGTCTCCCGAGCTATCCTCTGCTGCTTCTCAGGCGACAATGCTTTCAGGGTGCGCATGTTGTGCAACCTGTCGGCCAGCTTGATAAGCACCACTCTTATATCCTCCGCCATAGCTACAAACATCTTGCGCAGGCTTTCCACCTGGGCTTCGCTTTCAGCGATCTTCTTAAGCCCTGTCCCTTGTACCTGAGAGGATATTTTGTCCAGTCTGGTCACACCTTCGACCAGCTTTTTTACCTCGGGCCCAAAGCGGCTTTCGATCTCAGAGAAAGGAATCCCGCAGTCCTCAGGTACATCATGGAGTAGTGCGGCAGCAACCGAGGTTTCATCGAGCTGAAGGTCAGCCACAATCATAGCTGTCTCCACAGGATGTGAGATGAACGGATCCCCAGACAGGCGAAGCTGATTGCCATGCGCCTTCAGTGCAAAAAGGAAGGCATCTTCCACCAGCGAAAGCTTTTCTTCAGGGAGATACTCTTTTACCTTGTCGAGAAGAGGCTTTATATCCATGAGCCCGCCTTCCACATCCCCTCTACCTAGAGTATATTGCAAGGGTGTTTTTGATGCAAACTTCTTTACAAGTCATATACTAATGGGGTGTGCAGAGGGGCGAAGTCCCTTTACTGGGGGCTTGGGGGTATCCCCCAACTTCAAAATCCTCCCAAGACTGGGGGAGCAGGGGGTTGAAAGATGATTAGTAAACACTCCTTATCCTTTACAAACCACCCCCTGATGCTGTATGCTGCTAAAAGTCAAATCTCTTTACGTTTGATTATAGGAGGATTCCTTTTTGTATCAAGCACCAAGAGGCACCTCGGACATACTACCTCAAGAGCAAGGTTACTGGAGCTATATAAAGCAGAAAGCAGCCGCTATCAGTGAACTCTACGGCTATCAACGTATCGATACCCCAACCTTCGAGGATGCTCATCTCTTTGTGCGCAGCATCGGCGAGGATACTGACATCGTCGAGAAGGAGATGTACTCCTTTGAGGATAAGGGCGGAGACCGCATAACCCTGCGCCCCGAGGGGACTGCTCCCGTCTGTCGCGCCTATGTGGAGCACGGTATGCACACCCTTCCCCAGCCGGTAAGGCTCTACTATATGGCTGCAATCTTCAGGTATGAGCGACCCCAGGCAGGAAGATACCGTGAACATCACCAGTTCGGCGTCGAAGCCCTGGGAGATAGTGACCCAGCCCTCGATGCCGAGGTCATCGAGATAGCGTGGCAACTTTATGTAAACCTGGGGTTGAAAGGTCTTACACTCAGCCTGAACAGCATCGGCTGCAATAACTGTCGGCCCCAATACCTCGATACTCTAAAATCTTACTATACCCAGCACGAAGGAAGGCTCTGCCCCGATTGCAGGCGCCGCCTGTCGAAAAATCCCCTGCGCCTCTTGGATTGTAAAAACCCGACCTGCTTGGCCTTGACCGAGCAGGCGACGAGGAGCACCGACCACCTCTGCCAGGAATGCGCTGACCACTTTGACCAGCTAAGGAGATACCTCAACCTGTTAAACCTACCGTTTTCCCTCAGCCACCGCTTAGTACGAGGTTTGGATTACTACACCAGAACTGTATTCGAGATTGCCCCGGAGGGTGAAACCGGAGCTCAGGTCGCCATTGGTGGAGGCGGCAGGTACGACAACCTTATCGAGCAGCTTGGTGGCAGGCCTACCCCAGCAGTCGGCTTCGCCACCGGCATAGAGCGACTTGTGCTCAACTTGAAAAAGCAAGGGGTTGCTGTTCCCACTCTACCACCACCCACTGTGTTCGTAGCCTATCTGGGCAAAGATGCCAAGGACGAAGCAATAAGGCTCACCTCCCATCTGCACAAATCAGGTATAAGTGCCTTAGCCAGCCTCAGTGAGAGAAGCCTTAAGGCGCAACTCAAGCAAGCTAATGTCTCAGGAGTACGATTCGCTGTGATCATAGGCGAGGATGAAGTCAAGAGTAAGACAGTGGTGCTGAGGAACATGGCCAAGGGCGAACAAGAAACAATACCGCTCGATAAAATAGCCGAATTATTGCGCTCCAACCTATAATCAACTAATCAACCCCTCGCCACTAAAAGCAGCTTTATTATGATATAATAATCCTATTCCCGTAATGGGTAATTTTCGTCAGGTGGGGCTATGCTAGAGAGACTAGAATCAATTGAGAAACGTTACAATGAGCTGAATGAGCTTATGGCTCAGCCTGAGGTAGCTCTTGATTTCGACAGGGTGCAGAATCTCGCGCGGGAGCGAGCAACTCTCGAGGACATAGTGACTAAATATCGAGACTACAAAGCCACCATGAAAAGCCTTGAGGAGACCCAAACCATGCTCAACCAGGGACTGGACGAGGAGATGGCTGCTCTGGTTAAAGAGGAGGTGGCAAATCTTCAGGAGAAACGTGAGCGTTTGTTCCAAGAGATAAAGGTTGCTCTCCTGCCCAAAGACCCTGCCGATAAAAGGGATGTCATCGTAGAAATCCGCGCTGGGGCGGGGGGAGATGAAGCGGGATTATTCGCCGCTTCCCTTTTCCGAATGTACTCCCGCTACGCCGCTTCCAAAGGATGGAAAGTGGACATCATAAACAGCAACGAAACCGGCATCGGCGGCTTCAAAGAGATCATCTTCGAGGTCAAAGGCAAAGGCGTCTACAGCCGATTAAAGTACGAGAGCGGTGTCCACCGCGTGCAGCGTGTACCGGTAACCGAATCCTCTGGGCGTATTCATACCTCAACAGCCACTGTAGCTGTTCTTCCAGAAGCGGAGGAGATCGAGGTCGCAGTTGACCCTAACGACTTAAGAATAGACACCTTCCGCAGCGGCGGTGCCGGCGGACAGAGCGTTAACAAAGTATCCTCTGCAGTGCGAATAACCCACTTCCCCACAGGGATGGTGGTCGTCTGCCAGGATGAGCGTTCCCAACTTCAAAATAAGATTAAAGCGATGGCAGTTCTTCGGGCAAGGCTTCTAGACCAGGAACGACATCGCCAGTTCCAGGAGGTAACCGATACGCGCCGCTCTCAGGTAGGCACAGGTGAGCGTTCAGAGAAGATTCGAACCTACAACTTCCCCCAAGGAAGGGTATCGGACCACCGCATCGGCTTAACCGTACACAACCTAGAGGGCATATTAGAGGGCGACCTCGAAGACATCATCGATGCCGTAGCCACTGCCGACCAGGCCAAGCAACTGGAGGCGAAAGTGGGGTAACCTTAGCCGAGACGCTAGACCGAGCAGCAAAAGACCTCGCTGCACAAAATATCGACAATGCCCGCCTTGAGGCCGAGATTCTTTTAGCACATCTCCTGGGTCTAGAGCGCGTTGGCCTCTATGTCAACACGAAACAAGAGCTCTCGAATGAGCAAACCACAGCCTTCTCCCTACTAATTCACCGACGCCTCAATCACGAACCTACAGCCTACATCACCGGCCACAAGGAGTTCTTCGGCATCGACTTTCAGGTTTCACCTAGCACCCTCATCCCCCGCCCCGAAACGGAGCTCCTCGTGGAAAAGGCAATCGGGCTGGCAAACATCTCATTTCCTCAATCCTGCCTGATTGCCGATATCGGCACCGGCTGCGGAGCCATCGCCATCGCCATTGCCTTTCATCTACCTCAGGCTAAGATTTACGCTACCGACATATCTGCCTCTGCCCTTGAGATAGCAAGAGGCAATTGCCGACAACACGGTGTGAGCGATAGGGTTACTTTGCTACACGGTGACCTGCTCGGTCCCTTGCCTGAACCGGTGCACTTAATCATTGCCAACCTGCCTTACATCAGTGAGCCGGAATTGCCCACACTGCCACCCGAAATAGCAATGTTCGAGCCGCAAATTGCCTTTGCTGGCGGTCCAGATGGCCTTAAACAGATTGAAAAACTCCTGTCTCAATGTGGAGAAAAACTTTTACCCAAGGGGGCAGTGATGCTCGAGATAGGATATGAACAGGGACAAACTGTATCGCAGCTAGCTAAGAAATATATACTCAATGCCAGAGTCAATGTAATTACTGACCTTGCTGGACTCGACCGGGCAGTAATGATTGACCCTGCCTAGCGGGCTAAGAAGACCCGATCCCCCATCTCTGGGCATGGGCGTGTTTCAGGTTTTGCAACCTCTTCACATATGGAGCCGATGTAATCCCCTCTGCGGTCATAATCACAGCGTCCTCTTTGTTATCCATATAGTAGCCGCGGCGGGTCCCCACTTCTATCAGGCCATATTTCTCGTAGAGGGTTTGAGCTATCTTGTTAGAGGCACGCACCTCGAGTGTGATAAACCTTGCCTTACGCTCAATGGAGATCTCTATCGCTGAGATCAGCAGACGCTCCCCGATACCCTGGTTTCGATAAGCCCCTCGCACCGCTATGTTGGCGAGATGGGCCTCATCCACCATGAACCAGAGCCCAGCAAATCCCAGGATAAATTGACTTGGGCCTGCCGGCCTTTCACTTCCACCGAATAAGCGTCTCAGCCCAGATCTTAACGCATCTAGCCTTGATTTAGGAGGGCTAGGGTTATTTACAGCCTCCACTTCAGGGGTCGCCTCCGTTTGCTCGGATATCTCCTCGTTAGCTACAAAATAATGGGTCAGGCTATTAGATGTGATCTCGCGCTTGAAATTGGTGGCAGGCCAAGGTGGGGGGAAAGCCTCCCGTTCGATCTGAGAGACCTGAGTGACATCCCTTAACTCCATGGCACGGATGGAATAAGTCATCGTATGAGCCAATCTCGGTTTATGCACCGCTAAAGACAGACTTTGACGAATATTCTACCATACCTGAAAATAGTTTTCTTGCCCTCGAGTACAGCTTGACAAAAAAGCTTCTAACTGGCATACTGAACATTGGTAACCGAGTTTATCCCGGTGGTTGTTTTGATAAAGAGGCATGTTGAGATCACTGCTTATATTTCTCTCTACCTTCGCTAAGAGGACAAATTTTACCCCAAATCCTGCTAACCTCCATCTAATATATTCGAAGTACGAGATTTAGTGCCTCTTAATGGTTTCATACCAATGACGAAAATATAAAGACCCGAATGTCAGGCAAAGAAAGGAGAAGCCTGATGGCAACAGTTCCTGATCGACTAAAAGATTTAAAAGCGAGACAAGATAAAGAAAAGGCGGCAGGAGGCCCGCAGGGTATTGATAAGCAGCACCAATCTAGCAAACTGACGGCAAGGGAGAGGCTGGACCTACTCTTCGATCCCGGCAGCTTCTGCGAGCTTGATATGTTCGTGCGCCATCGCTGTTCCGACTTCGACATGCCCAAGACCTACATCGCTGGTGAGGGCGTGGTCACAGGCTACGGCACAGTGAACGGTCGCCAGGTATGCGCCTACTCTCAGGACTTCACCGCTCGTGGAGGAACCCTGGGCGAGATGCATGCCAAGAAGATCGCCAAAGTCATGGACCTGGCTATGAAGCTGGGCGTGCCCTGCATAGGCTTAAATGACTCCGGTGGTGCTCGTATTCAGGAGGGCATCGACGCCCTCGCAGGGTATGGTAGCATATTCTACCGCAATTCCTGCGCCTCTGGGGTCATCCCTCAGATATCGGCGATAATGGGCCCTACAGCTGGAGGAGCGGTGTACTCCCCAGCCATGACTGACTGGATTTTCATGGTCAAAAAAACCAGCTACATGTTTATCACCGGGCCTGAGGTCATCAAGACAGTGAGCGGTGAGACAATAGACTTCGAAAACCTGGGAGGAGCGCTGGTTCATAACACCAAGAGCGGCGTGGCTCACTTCATCTGCGACAGCGATGCTCACGCCATCGAGAGAATCAGGGAGTTGCTGAGCTACCTCCCCTCCAACAATATGGAGGACCCGCCTATCGTTGCTGTATGTCCCAATTGCAAAGCCCAACTCACACCCGCAATTGGTACAAGTGTGACCGAAAAAAACAAGTGTGATAAATGCGGGTTTGAATTCTTAGGTACTGGAGATAACCCTGCCCGCACTGCACCAGCACTCGATGCCATAATCCCCGAGAGCGCCCGCCAAACCTACGACATGAGAAACGTTATCTGCTCCATAGTTGATAATGGCACTATTCTTGAGCCCCACTCCCTTTACGCTGAGAACATAATTGTCTGCTTTGCCCGCTTTAATGGGAGAACAGTGGGCATCATTGCCAATAACCCTCAGATGATTGCCGGAAGCCTTGATGTTAATGCTTCCGATAAGGCGACGCGCTTCATCAGGTTCTGCGATGCCTTCAACATTCCGTTGCTCACAATCGTAGATGTTCCTGGATACCTCCCTGGCACAGACCAAGAGTGGAACGGGATAATCAGGCACGGCGCCAAGCTCCTGTGGTGCTACTCCGAGGCAACGGTTCCCAAGATCACTATGATAGTGCGCAAAGCCTACGGTGGTGCTTACCTCGCCATGTGCGCCAAGGATCTCGGGGCCGACATGGTCTTCGCCTGGCCTACCGCTGAGATAGCAGTCATGGGTGCCGAAGGTGCAGCCAACATTATCCACCGCAAAGAGATATCAGAGGCCGCTGATCCCAAAGCGAAGCTGCAGGAGAAGATAGCGGAATACCGGAATCTGTTCTATACACCATACATCGCCGCCGCCCGTGGCTTGGTGGACGAAGTAATCATGCCCAGCGATAGCCGTTCCAAGATAATCAATGCCCTGGAGTTCCTGTCGACCAAGCGTGAGACCAGGCCACCCAAGAAGCACGGCAATATCCCAATGTAAAAACACTGCGGGGTAAGATAATGGACAGAGATAGAGGAAAAATAACAGCAGCTATTATGGCTGCTGTAAACGCCTATATGGAAGAAGAGGAAATGGCTCGCGAGATGATGGCTATGCCACAGCACAGGCCAGTTCCGGCGATAAGCCTGTGGCATGTTTCAGGCCGTGAAGAGATGATGAGAATGCGCCAATTATGGCAACGAAGAATAAATTGAACGGACATGCGCGGTAGCGCATTTTATGTCAATCTGAAGGAGGCATAAGCCATGTCTGAAAAGCAAAAAACAAGTTCGAAAGCGAAGAACCCGGTTAAAATATGCGATACTACCTTTAGGGATGCACATCAGTCCTCGTTCGCCACCAGGATGCGTATTGAGGATATGAAAACCATCGCTCCGGAGATGGATAAGGTCGGCTTCTACTCCATGGAGGTCTGGGGTGGTGCTACATTCGATGTCTGCACTCGCTTCCTAAACGAGGACCCCTGGGAGAGAGTGCGTATCCTCAAGAAATTGATGCCCAACACCCCGCTACAGATGTTGCTCCGTGGCCAGAACCTGGTGGGATACCGCAACTACGCCGACGACGTAGTTGATGCCTTTGTGAAACACTCCGCAGAGGTCGGCATCGATATTTTCCGTGTTTTCGACGCCCTGAACGACGAGCGCAACGTTCGGGCTTCATTTGCTGCAATAAGGAAAGCCGGGAAGCACATCCAGGCCTGCCTCAGTTTCTCCCTTACCGAGAACAAAATCGGTGGTCCTGTCTTTACCATAGATTACTGGGTAAAAAAGGCCGTTACCTTCCAGGAAATGGGTGCCGACAGCCTTTGCATCAAAGATATGGCAGGGTTACTCTCTCCCTACGATGCGTATGACCTGATCACTGCTCTCAAAGCAGCGCTCAAAATCCCTGTGGAACTGCATAACCACTATACCAGTGGCATGGCCTCCATGACCTGCCTCAAAGCCGTCGAAGCAGGCGTCGATATTATAGATACGGCGCTAGCACCCTTCGCTCTGCGCTCCTCCCAGCCAGCTATTGAGCCCATCGTAGCTACTCTCCAGGGCACGCCGCGGGACTGCGGCCTCGACCTGGGGCTTCTGCTCAAACTAGACGAGCACTTTGAATCCATAGCCCCCAAATATCGCAGCTTCCTCGATACCAGCAAGATGTCCATTATTGATACAGGTGTATTAATGCACCAGGTACCCGGTGGCATGACCACCAACCTGGTAGCCCAGCTAAAGGAGGCCGACGCTCTGAACAGGCTCCACGAGGTGCATGAGGAGCTGCCGCGTGTCCGTAAAGAGCTGGGTTATCCTCCTCTGGTAACGCCGACCAGCCAGATTGTAGGTATCCAGGCTGTACAGAATGTCCTCTTCGGCAGATACAAGATGATTTCAGGCCAGGTGAAAGACTATGTATATGGCCTGTATGGCAAGCCGCCTGCACCCATCGACCCCGAAGTACAGAAGATAGTGCTCAAAGGATATGAGAAAGGCGAAACGCCCATCACAGGGCGCGCCGCCGATATCCTGAAGCCTGAGATGGAGAAGGCCAGGCAGGATACAAAGGACGTCGCCAAAGACATCGGAGACGTACTTGTCTATGCCATGTATCCTCAAACAGGCATGAAGTTCCTGCGCATTAAATACGGACTCGAGCCCGTGCCTGCCTCCATGAAACCCAAGACCCTTGAGGAGATCAAGAAAGAGGATGAGCTTATCGCCAAAGCCCTGGCAGGAAAGCTTGTCGATAAAGTAGAAGCACCCAAGAAGGAAGTTCCTGCCAAAGGCCCAGGCATCAGGACCTTCAACGTGTTTGTTGAGAACGAATACTATAAGGTGGAGGTTGAGCCAACCGGCGGGGCAATCATATCAGGGCCAGTGGCCAGCCGACCCGCCGCTGCCGCCCCCTCCCCAACATCACAGCCTGCAGCCAAGCCGGCTGAGGCGCCTAAGCCTGAGGCCAAGAAAGAGGCAGCGCCAGCAGCCGTCGCCGAAGGCGACGTTACCGTGCCCGTCCCCATGCCAGGAACAGTGATTCGCTACACGGTAAAGGTAGGAGACAAAGTCAAGGCGGGCGACATCGTAGTCATGCTGGAGGCGATGAAGATGGAGAACGCCATCCCCACACCCGCTGCCGGAACAATCAAAGCCGTTAACTTTGTCGCAGGCGCAGCGGTGAAAAAGGGCGAGATACTGGTGGTAATCTCTACCAAATAGTGGGGTTGTCTAGCGACTGAGGAGTCCAGAGGGGCAAAGCCCCTTTGGCAGTCCGCCTCTGGCGGATGGGGGTGTCCCCCAGTATCACAATTCCCCCAAGATTGGGGGTACAGGGGGTTGAAAATAGATTAATAACCAACCTCTAATCGTGGGGTTGTCTAAAGACACGGATGTATGTAAACTGTAGGGGCGTCAGCCTGTGGCTGACGCCCCTATTTAGATATATTCCCCACTGTGTTTTTCTATGTCATTGCGAGGAGTCCAGCTCTGGCGGACGACGAAGCAATCCAGGCAAGGCGGAAAACAACAAGAAGAGATTGCTTCGTCCTTTCAAAAGAAGGAGTCGCAATGACATGCTATAATTGAAAATAGCATCCTCTGATTTAGTGAATGAGTAGTAAATATGGGGAAGACGCTTGCAGAGAAAATCCTCAGCGAAAAGTCAGGTATCGACGCGCGCGCTGGCGACATCGTCATAGCCCCTGTTGACACGGTCTTCGCCCAGGATGGCACTGGCCCTCTGGCGATAAGGCAGTTCCAGGCGTGCGGCTTCGACCGCTTAGCTTACCCTGCGTCCACCATCTTCTTCCTCGACCATAACGCCCCCACGCCTACCAAGGAGCTATCCAACGACCACCTGCTCATACGTGACTTCGCCAGAATATGTGGCGCCTGCTTGTCTGATATCGGCGAAGGCATCTGTCACCAGGTAATAACTGAGTCATACGCCAACCCCGGCGATATAATCGTGGGCGCTGATTCCCATACCGTCACCGCAGGAGCACTGTGCGCCTTCGCCACCGGGATGGGTTCAACGGATATTGCCATAGTTTTCGCGCTGGGCAAGACCTGGTTCCGCGTGCCACCCAGCATAAAAGTGAACGTAAAAGGGCGCTTCCCCAGAATGGTATCAGCCAAGGACCTGATACTCTACCTGATTGGTAAAATCGGCGCAGATGGCGCCACTTATATGTCCCTGGAGTTCGGCGGCAATACTATAGCCAGAATGCCCATCTCGCAGCGGCTCACCATCGCTAATATGACAGTGGAGGCGGGCGCAAAGACGGGGCTATTCCCCTCAGATGAGGTCACCCAAAAATATCTGGAAAGCCGAGGCCGCATAGAGGGATGGCGTCATCTCCAGCCCGACGCCGATGCCACATACGAGAAGGTCATTGAAATCAATGCTGCCAAGCTGGAGCCAATGGTGTCGAAACCGCATACGGTGGACAATACTGCGCCGGTTACGGAGGTCAAAGGCACCAGGGTGCATCAGGTGTTCATCGGCACTTGCACCAACGGACGCCTCGACGATCTGGCAATTGTAGCCAGAATTCTTGAGGGGAAAAAGCGCCATCATGATACTCGCTTGTTAGTGGCTCCTGCGTCTAAAGAGGTGCTACTTGATGCCATAAAAGCAGGCTATGTTCGAACTTTAATTCAGGCAGGGGCGATTGTCCTGCCGCCCGGGTGCGCTGCCTGTGTCGGGGGACATCAGGGGATACTGGGTGATGGTGAGGTCTGCCTTTCCACCGCAAACCGAAATTTCAAGGGCAGGATGGGCAATCCCAACGCTTTTATCTATCTATCAAGCCCGGCGACTGCCGCCTCATCAGCTATTACAGGCGTAATCACTGACCCCAGGGAGTTAGCATAGATGCTCAGAGGAAAAGCGCTCAAATTCGGGGACGATATCTCCACCGACCTTATCCAGCCTGGGAGGTACAACTACCTCAGGAGCAACCTGCCCGAGTTGGCCAAGCACGTCTTGGAGGACGCCGACCCTACCTTCGCCTCCAAGGTAAAGAAGGGCGACTTCATAGTCGCTGGCAAAAACTTCGGTCTGGGCTCGAGCAGAGAGCACGCCCCCGCCATCCTGAAACTTGCAGGAGTGAGCGCCATTCTAGCCAAGTCAGTGGCCCGCATCTTCTTCCGCAACGCCATAAACGTAGGGCTTCCCGTCCTTATCTGCGACACCGACAAAATAAAAGATGGCGACGAGCTAGAGATAAACCTCGCCTCAGGTATCATAAAGGACCTCACCAACGGCGCTAAGCTCACCTCCGGTGTAATCCCCGACGTCATGCTCAAAATCCTGTCCGAAGGCGGCCTGGTGCCATATATTAAGAAGCATGGGGATTTCAAGGTGTAAAAGCTGACAGAAAAATGGAGCATGCTTATGAATAAACAAGAACAAATCATCGCTGAGATTCGAAGGGTGGCATCCAAGATAAATACCCAACATCTTACTCGCAGAGATTTCGGACGCAATAGCAAGATAAGCACTGCAACAGTATGTAATATTTTCGGCTCTTGGAATCGAGCAGTGATAGCTGCTGGCCTTGAGCAAATCACACATTTTGTTCCAGAACACAAAGAAATACCTGAGGAAGATTTGATGACTGAAGTGATCCGTCTTACAAAAGAACTCGGCAAACGGCCCTCAGGCAGCGAGATGCAAGCCTTAGGGAAGTTCAGTCCTAAACCTTATATTAAAAGGTGGGGGACATTCGCCAAGGGTCGTGAAGCAGCCTATCAAAAACTTGGTTTCCCAGAACTAAGTGACGCCGTCACAAGACCAAGCTCTCGTCAAGAAGTTATTTCACCTAAGCCTGCGATCATTCCTGATACCATTAAACCTAAAGAAGCACGCCAACAGAAGAAAGTTCAATTCGGAGAACCTATAGATTTCCGCGGACTCCGATTTGCACCTATCAATGAGCAGGGTGTTGTCTATCTTTTCGGTATGATAAGTAAGGAACTGGGCTTCCTTATCGAATCAACTCGCACTGAATATCCCGATTGCGAAGGCAAGAGGTGTGCTAATCAAAAGGAGAATCGCTTGGAGCACGTACTTATAGAATTTGAGTACAAAAGCAGCCATTTCGAAGAACACGGACATTTTCCTGAAAATTGCGACCTAATTGTTTGCTGGATCCATGACTGGGAAGAGTGTCCTGTCGAGGTTCTGGAACTTAGATCGATAATAAAGCATTTAAACAGATAGGGTAAGGGTTTGCTATAGCCTGAACCCAATTTATCCCTCCTTGGGGATGTCATCATCCCCAAGAATCACCACAACCTCACGCTCTCCATTGGCAGACCAAAGTCTAATTCCGCCCTTGACATTTGTATACAGTTTGTATACACTATTGGGCAAAGGAGATGATTGGTGCTTCAAATAGAGTCTCTGGAAATCGATGACCACATCCTGGAGAAGATTGAATCGAAGCACCGCGTTTCCTTTAACGAGGTCGAGGAAGCATGCCTCTCAGACCAACGGCATATTAGAAGAGGCAAAGAAGGATTATATAAGGTCTTCAGCCAGACGGGTGCCGGGCGGTATATTCTGGTGGTTCTGGTAAACCTTGGCAAAGGCAACTGGAAGATAGTCACCGCCCGGGAAATGACTGAAAGCGAAAAGCGATTATACACTAGAGAGGTGGGAGGAGGATAAAATGGCCGATTTAGATAAGACAATCCAGCGTATTGAGCAAGACGACGCCTGGGACGAGAGCGATGAAGTGGTTAAGGTAGACGTGAAAAAGCCATTGGACAAGGTGATTCCCGTCCGGCTCTCAGCAGACAAGTGGGAAGCGTTGAGGAAGGAAGCCAATGAGCTCGGCATCGGACCCACGACCCTCGCCCGTATGTGGATACTAGAGCGCCTGCGCCTGAAGCACAAGGCAAGGGTTTAGCTCTAGCAACTAGCAATCACTTCTGATAAAGTTTCTTGCCAGCATTGAGAATGCTCAAACCCACAATTTTACCTTCCCTGAGACGCACAATAACGCCTTCATCGGTGATATCTGAATCATCCGCAGGCTGTGGCTCGCCGAAGTTTATGTAAAGCACATCACCCTCAGAGTCATAGTTCAATTTCACCCTATCTAGTATCATTTTCTTTGCCATATTATTTCCCTCTTTAGAAGCCTTTGATAGCGCGAAAGGAAGAAAGCCGTGATAACAAAGCCTTCGTCATTTACTTCTCTGTAAACAACACACAAGTACTTCGGGGTTTTAGGCGCGGTCTCACACCATTTGAGAGCCAGCAATTCACCCGCCCAGCCTTTAACAACATAGTCTGGCTCTTCGATAGTCTTCCTGACATCAGCAAGGTAAGTATCACTCTCCTTAAATTCCAGATGTTCTACTAATATTTTATTATACCAAATGCTTATTGTAAGTCTAATTTTCTTTCCAGATTTAGATGAGACCTCAAATACCGGCTTCGTCATTTATATAGCTCGAATACAATTGTAGCATAATTCAGTGAAAGTTGCACAAGAGAATCTAAAACAAGCTATCGAACAATCCTTAACTTGCGTTCTGTTGTAGGTCAAAGCTATAATTAGCCTGACTCTTGTAAAGGGAAAACCCATGCCTTATGACATAACCCTACTCCCTGGAGACGGCGTTGGGCCTGAGATAACTGAGGCTACGACGAGAACGCTGGAAGCGACCGGCGTGGCGATCAAGTGGGATATCCAACAGGTCGGGGAAGCTGCGCTGCAGAAGTACGGCACTCCCCTTCCCAAAGAGGTGCTTCAGTCTATCAGGAAGAACAAAGTAGCCCTCAAAGGGCCGGTGACTACCCCTATCGGTACAGGCTTCAGGAGCGTAAACGTCGCCCTGCGACAGGAGCTTGACCTCTATGCCTGCCTGCGTCCCTGCAAGAGCTATCCCGGTATTAAGTCGAGATACCAGAACGTTGACATCGTGGTAGCCAGAGAGAACACAGAAGACCTTTACGCCGGCATTGAGTTCAAGAGAGGCGACAAGGACACAGCGGAGCTAATTAAGTTCATCGCTGAAAAGGGGCAGCGTAAGCTCAGCGCCGACTCCGGCATCAGCATCAAGCCCATCTCACAGAGAGCAAGCCGCAGAATCGTTACCTTTGCCTTCGAATACGCCCGCGCCCACGGTAGGAAGAAGGTCACCTGCGGGCACAAGGCGAACATCATGAAGTTCACTGATGGCCTATTCCTCTCCACAGCCACCAAGGTCGCTAAGAGCTACCCCAACATCCAGTTCGAAGACGCCATCGTGGACAACCTCTGTATGCAGCTAGTGACAAAACCAGAGCGATATGATATTATTGTGCTGCCAAATCTCTACGGAGATATTGTCTCTGAACTTTGCGCTGGGCTCGTGGGTGGAATAGGTATAGTGCCCGGCGCTAATATTGGAGACAAGGTTGCGGTTTTCGAACCTGCTCACGGCAGTGCTCCCAAATATGCCGGGAGGAACAAAGTAAACCCAATGGCGATGATGCTCTCGGCCGCGATGATGCTCAGGCACATCGGAGAGGAAAAGCCTGCGCAAAGGCTAGAGAGCGCTATAACCCGTACCATCTCCGAGGGCAAGACCGTCACCTACGACCTCAAGTCTGACCCCAACGACCCTTCCATTGCAACAACTTCCGCCGTTGCGGATGCTGTGATCAAAAAGTTAAAGGAGGCGATGTAATATGCGTAGCAAAGTAACCGTCGTCGGCGCCGGAAATGTGGGCGCTTCCTGTGCCCAACTGCTGGCACAGCGCGATTATGCTGACGTTGTGCTGGTGGATATCATCGAGGGTATGCCTCAGGGTAAGTCCCTCGACCTGCGGCAGGCCGGGCCTATCCGCTACTACGATACCAACATTATGGGCACAAACAATTACGAGGATAGCGCAAATTCGGACGTAGTGGTCATCACCTCTGGTGTGCCCCGAAAGCCTGGCATGAGCCGTGACGACCTGGTGCTCACCAATATGAAGATAGTCCAGAGCGTAACGGAGCAGATAGCCAAATACTCACCCAAGTGCATACTCGTCATGGTGGCCAATCCCCTCGACGCCATGGCGCAACTAGCGCTTCACGTGAGCAAGTTCCCGCGAAATCGCGTTATGGGCATGTCCGGAATCCTCGATACTGCCAGATTCAGAACATTCGTCGCCATGGAGCTTGGCGTCTCGGTAGAGGACGTCTCTGCCTTGATTCTAGGCGGGCACGGAGACCAGATGGTGCCCATCACTCGACTGGCTGCAGTAGGCGGCGTACCCCTGAGCGAGCTCATGCCCGCAGAAAAAATTGCCGCCATTGCCAAGCGCACCGTCAACGGTGGTGCCGAGATAGTTGCCCTGCTAAAGACAGGAAGCGCCTTCTATGCCCCGGGAGCAGGTGCTGCCCTGATAGTGGACTCCATAATCCTGGACAAGAAGCGGGTTCTTCCCTGCTCCACCTATCTTGAGGGCGAGTACGGCATAAAGGGCGTCTTCGTGGGCGTGCCGGTAAAGATAGGCAAGAATGGCATCGAAAAGATTATCGAGGTTAAATTGACTCCAGAGGAGAGTGCAGCGATCAAGAAATCGGCAGACGCAGTGCTAGAGCTTGTCAAAATAATGAAAATCTAACGGTTGTGAAGATGAGAGAAATCAAAACAAAAGACATCACCGAGACTGTAGCACGACTGAGTAAGGAAGCCAACTTCTACCTGGGAGACGACGTCCTGGCCGCCTTGAAGAAGGCGCGAGAGCAGGAGGAGTCTCCGGTAGGGCGTCAGGTACTGGATCATATACTGGAGAACGCACCTATCGCTGCCAAAGAGCAGATGCCACTCTGCCAGGACTGCGGCCTGGCCGTGGTCTTTGTGGAGCTAGGGCAGGATGCTCATATCACAGGCGGCGACTTAGTTCAGGCAATCAACGAAGGTGTGCGCAAGGGATATGCCGAAGGCTATCTGCGCAAATCAGCGGTCAAGCAGCCTTTCTCGGCTAGAGTAAACACCAAGGACAATACGCCTGCCATAATCCATACCGAGATAGTCCCCGGCGACAAGCTAAAGATCACCGTTGCTCCTAAAGGCGGCGGCAGCGAGAACATGAGCCGCTTCACAGTGCTCAAACCCGCCCAGGGGCGCCAGGGGGTAGTTGACTTTGTGGTCAACGCTGTGGACGAGGCAGGGAGCAACCCTTGCCCTCCCACCATCGTCGGCGTGGGCATCGGCGGCACTGCTGAGAAGGCGATGATTCTGGCCAAAAGAGCGCTGTTGCGCGAAGTTGGTAAGCCCTCGCCTGACCCGGAGGTCGCTGAGTTGGAGAAGGAGCTACTGCAGCGTATCAACTCAACCGGCGTGGGGCCTGGAGGAGTGGGAGGTAGAATCACATCGCTTGCGGTGCATGTGGAGACCTTCCCCGCCCACATCGCCAGCCTGCCGGTGGCGGTCAATATCCAGTGCCACAGTGCACGCCACAAGGAAGCCGTGCTTTAAGTTTTGACACAGCTCGTAGAATAAACAGCCATCGGAGAATGATAACAATGGAAGTTAGTCATGATTTGTTGATCCTGGGGTCCGGGCTGGCTGGTCTTAGGGCAGCAGTCGAGGCGGCCAGGGTGAGCAAGGATGAGTTGGACATAGCCATTATCTCCAGAGTTCAGCTTATGCGCTCTCACTCTGTATGTGCCGAGGGTGGCACCGCCGCCGTCATGCGCCCCGAGGAAGGCGACAGCCTGGAGCTTCACGCCTGGGACACCATACGTGGAAGCGACTTCCTGGCCGACCAGGATGTGGTGTCTCTTTTTGTGCAAGAGTCCCCTAAAGAGATCGTGCAGCTTGAACACTGGGGCATCCCCTGGTCGAGGCGTCCCGATGGGCGCATCAACCAGAGGCCCTTCGGAGGACATAGCTTCGACCGTGCCGTCTTTGCCGAGGATAAGACCGGCTTCTTCGAGATGCATACCCTGTATGACCTGCTTCAGAAGTACGCCAAGGTCACCCGCTACGATGAATGCTATGCCACCTCCATCCTGATAGAGAATGGCGTCTTCCAGGGCATAACAGTTTGGAACCTGACCACAGGGGAATTCTTCCTCATCAGGGGCAAAGCCCTGGTCATAGCCACAGGCGGGGCTTGCCGCATGTACAACTTTACCACCTATTCTTTCACAGCTACCGGTGACGGCATGGCTATGGCTTTCCGAGCCGGGATGCCGCTCAAGGATATGGAGTTCGTGCAGTTCCATCCCACCGGCCTGGTGCCGTCAGGCATCCTCATCACCGAGGCAGCCAGAGGAGAAGGTGGATACCTCAAGAACAATAAGGGCGAGCGGTTCATGCAAAAATACGCACCCACTAAGCTGGAGACCGCGCCCCGGGACATCGTCTCCCGTTCCGAGACAACCGAGATACTCGAAGGCAGAGGTTTCAAAAGCCCTGAGGGCATGGACTACGTGCACCTCGACCTGACCCATCTGGGAGCGCAAAAGATAAATGAACGGCTGCCCTTAATCAGAGAGGTAGCCATCAAGTTTGCCTTCATCGATCCCATAAAGGAGCCCATACCCATTCGCCCGGCGGCACACTATTGCATGGGTGGCATTCACACCAACATCGAAGGGGCAACGCCGGTGAAGGGTATCTGGGCAGCCGGCGAAGCAGCCTGCGTGTCCTTACACGGGGCAAACCGCCTGGGCTCCAACTCCACCGCCGAATGCCTGGTCTGGGGCAAAATAACAGGGGACAAAGCAGCCAAATACGCTATGGCGCAGAAATCGTTGCCACCTGCTCCTCAAAAGAAAGTGCAGGACGAAGAGAAGCGCGTCTTCGAGCAAGTAGGGCACGGCGATGGCAGCGAGGACGTTTATGTTATCAGGAACGAGCTGCAAAAGACGATGGATAACAATGTCGGCGTCTATCGCACCGGCCCTCAGATGGAAGAGGCTCTGAAAAAGATTAAAGAGCTGAAGCAGCGCATCAAACGTGTGAAGGTCAAGGACGATAGCCGCATCTACAATACCAACCTCATCAACGTCATCGAGACAACCAACCTTATCGAACTGGCTGAAATTATTGTGGTCGGGGGATTGGCGCGCACCGAATCCCGCGGAGCACACTCAAGGCGTGACTATCCTAATCGAGACGATGTCAACTGGGGCAAGCATACCTTAGCCCGCTACACTCCAGACGGGCCGAAACTGGACTCTTCTCCAGTGACCATGACCATGTGGAAACCGGTAGAGAGGAAATACTAATGGAAGCTGCAAGCAAAGAGAAAGTGCCTTTACCGAATCGTTTAGGGATCAAAGGTTGGGCTTGGGCCGGGCGCTACAAAATAGAGCGCTACCTCTACACCCTGCACAGGCTGACCGGATTCGGTCTGCTGGCCTATGTAGCCCTGCACCTTGTAGCAAATGGCTCCCGCTTATGGGGTCAGGGAAGTTGGGAAAGCACCATGAACTTCCTCAGCAACCCAGGGTTCAAGGTAGGCGAATACCTGGTGATGGTGGCTTTCATTATCCACGCCCTCAATGGCGGCAGGCTCATGCTGCAGCACCTGGGATTCACACTGGGTAAGCCCAAGCCACCTGTATACCCCTATGTCGATTCCATGCGCCGACGACGCCCGCTGGTGTGGGTGCTGTTAGCTCTGATAACGGCGCTGGCAATATATGTCCTGGTTGAGTTCGTGATATCAGGAGACTAACATGCGAGAAAGTCATTTAAAGATTCTGCAGTACATCACGGCCACAGGGATCTTCTTCCTGGTGGGCTTACATTTAATTGTCTCGCACCTGAGCAGCGGGGAGCCCACGGACTGGACCTCAGTCGCCCAGAGGGCTACCAGCGCCGGCTGGCTTGCCGCATACATACTGATCCTGTTGTTTGGCATATACCACGGCATGCATGGCATCAGGGGACTCATCCTGGAGCTTTCCCTGCCGAATAGGGCAGTTAAGATAATGAACTGGACCATATTGTTCATCGGGATAGCTGTTTTCGGTTACGCTGTCTACATCCCAATACAGGCTTTCTAAATAGTCAAATATCATAGGCTCTAAGGAGCGGTGAATGGAAAAGTTAACCTTTAAAGTTCAAAGATACGACCCTGATAAGGATAAGAAACCTTATACTCAGGTATTCACCATCCCCTTCAAACACGGCATGACAGTGCTGGATGGGCTCATCTACATCAAGGAGAATGTGGATAACACACTCTCCTTCCGCAGCTCCTGCCGCATGGGTATCTGCGGCTCCTGCGGTATGCTCATTAACAACTTACCCATGCTCGCCTGTCATACGCCGATTGAGGAACTGAAAAAAGACACCATAACGGTAAGGTCCCTGCCCAACTTCCCTATTGTCAGGGATTTGGTGGCCGACCTCTCCCTGTTATTCGAGAAACATAAGTCCGTGAAGCCCTACATAATAGCGCCGGATATGGCAGAGGCCGAGAAGCCAACAGCGGAGTTCTTACAATCCCAGTTACAGCTTGAAGAGTTCGTACAATTCGCATATTGCGTCAAGTGTGGGTTATGCATGGCAGCCTGTCCCACTGTGGCTACAGACAAGCACTTCCTGGGGCCCCAGCCCTTGGCTCAAGCTTGCAGATATTCAGCCGACCGGAGAGACGGGGGCGCTAAACAGAGATTCCAACAGGCTGACACGCCTCACGGTATATGGCTTTGTCATCTTGCCGGTGCCTGCTCCGAGGCCTGTCCTAAAGGCGTAGACCCCGCTCTGGCTATTCAATTGCTTAAGAGAGCGATAATATCCGACGACCTGCGATTGCTTAAGAAGCGGGTCCCGCCATCAGTGGCTCAGCCGCAGGCAGAGAAAAAGCCTAAGGTAGCAGTGCCCGAGTTCACTATAAAGCGGCCCGGCGCCAAATCCTGAAGTATTGCCTATTCGGAGGATAAAATGCAAAAGAAAATAACTTCTCCCATAAGCGCTGATGTCGTAGAAAGCCTTAAGGCAGGAGACCAGGTCCTCATCAACGGCGTCATATATGTAGGCCGCGATTCAGCACATAAGCGCCTGGTGGAAACTTTAGACAAGGGAGAGAAACTACCCTTCGACATCAAAGGGCAGACGATTTATTACATGGGGCCCTCACCCACCAAGCCGGGACATGTCATAGGCTCCGCAGGTCCCACCACCAGCGGCCGCATGGATGCCTACACACCGCGCCTGCTTGCAGTCGGCCTCAAGGCGATGATTGGCAAGGGCTTGCGCACCGACAAAGTTAAAGAAGCGATAAAAGAGCATAAGGCAGTCTATTTGGCTGCCACAGGCGGGGCAGCCGCGCTTATAGCCAAGGCCATCACCAAGTCCGAGATTATAGCCTACGAAGAGCTTGGGCCCGAAGCGCTTCTGCGCTTAGAGGTGAAGGACTTCCCCGCAGTGGTCATAAACGACTCCAAGGGCGGTGATTTGTACCAGGAAGGTAAAGCAAAATACAGGATTCAAGTCGGGGCAGCCAAGAAATGAGCTTGTCTGTAGAGGTGGCAGGAAAAATAGATTTGGAATGGGATGACAGCCATGTGGTGCCCGAGCACGTCACCCCGGATTTGATATTCCTCTTTGACCGGATGATCGAGGCTACCATAGATAAGGTGGCCTCGAAGAACAATGACAGGGTATTGGATGTAGGCTGCGGACGGGCTGTGGACGCTATAAAGATAGCCCAGAAGGGCGGCAGGCTGGTTGGCCTTGAGCCCTCGAGGGTAATGCTCGACCACAGCAAGAAGTGCGTGGCCGACAGCGGCAAAGAGATAGCCCTGGTTCAGGCCATAGGCGAGAGCCTCCCCTTTAAGACCGGCTCCTTCGACTGGGTTGTGTGTAAAGGCGCTCTGGACCATTTCCCTGATCCCTCCAAGGCCATTGAGGAAATGGCGCGTATCACCAAACCGGACGGCAGAGTAGTTATCTCCATTGCCAACTTCGAGAGCCTGGGACACCGTCTGGGCAAAAGCGGCCACTATATAGGCATGTTCGTCACCAGAAAGAGGCCCAAAGAGAGACAGGCCTGGGAGAAACCGCCTGACCATACCATCAGGGTCACCTATCCGGTATTGAAGAAACTGGTTAGCCCCTACCTGGAGATTGAGGAAAGCATGGGCATCTCCTTCATGTGGGGGTCTCCCAATTGGGATAGCATAACCTCCACTATGCCCAAAAAATTGGCCTTTTTCATTATGAGAAACCTGGACCGGATAGCTCAGCACTGCCCCGGTCTGAGCGATGTCATCTTAATCACCTGCCGCCCCAAGAGAATGGATTCCCATGGCCAGTAAGAGAACACTCCTGATAAACCCGCCCTACCCCTTCTTTGAGTTCCCCATCATACCGGTGGGGCTTATGTACATTGCCGGCATGCTGGAGCACAGCGGCAAAGAGGTAGATGTCCTGGACCTTCTGGTATCCAAGTACTCGAAAGACAAAATAAAGAACAAAATCGAAGAATATAAACCGGACGTCATCGGCATAACCTGCGTCACCATGAATTACCCGGTCGCCTCGGGCATACTCAAGGACTGCAAGTCAGTCAACAAGAAACTCATTACAGTCATCGGCGGCCCCCATGTCACCTTCAATGCAGAGGAAACGCTTAAAGAAGCTCCCTGGATAGACATAGTGGTGCGACGTGAGGGCGATTTCACCATGCTGGATATCGTTAACGGCAAAAAGCTCGCCGATATAGATGGTATCGCCTATCGAGACAAAAACGGCAACGTAAAGCTTACCAAAGAGCGTGCTCTCATTGAAAACCTGGACGAGCTTCCACCCCCTGCCAGGCATCTCTTCCCCATCTCAAAATATCTCGCCCTCGACGCCCACGCCAGTCTCCTTGCCGGCAGAGGCTGCCCGTTCAACTGCATCTTCTGCGTCGGCTCCAAGATGGGAGGCAGGAAAGCCAGGTACCGCAATCCCAAGCTCGTCGTTGATGAGATTGAGGAGTCTCTAGCCCTCGGTTTTAAGGAAGTCAACTTTGAAGACGACCTGCTCACTCTCAACCACAAGCACCTCAACGCCGTCTGTGACGAGATAATCGCCCGGGGCCTGAAGTTCAACTGGAGCGCCTTCGCCAGGGTGGACACTGTGACCCCCGAGATACTTAAGAAGATGAGAGAATCCGGCTGCACCTGGGTCTCCTACGGTGTCGAAAGCGGCAACCAGCAGATTCTCGATTTAGTCAAGAAGAAAATCACCCTGGAGAAGGTGAGATACGCTGTCCAGATAGCGAAAGAGGCCGGCGTTAAAGTCCTGGCCTCCTTCATCATCGGGCTGCCCGGTGAGACCAAAGAAACGCTAAAGGACACTATGGACTTTGCCCAGGAGATTCAGACCTTTTACGGATTCCATGTGCTGGCGCCTTTCCCTGGGAGCGAGGTGAGAGAGGAAGCAGACAAATACGGTATTGAGATACTGACGAGTGACTGGGCAAAATACGACGCTAACAGGGCTGTTACCCGTACTAGGGGCGCTGGCCCCGAGGATATAAACGCCGTCCTGCACAAATACTTCCAGGGCATCAAACAACCGCCCCCCGACCCCTCTCAACCCAGAAGGCGCAGCCCGCTGGCCTGGGACTTAGTCTCGGGAGATATAATAGAGAACCTGGGGCCCATTGAGCCCAGGGGCGACCCCATAGAAGACCTGGTAGACAAGATAATGGAGATTTCGCTGCATCCCCGGCAGCGAGTCAGCGACAGCATCAAAAGATGGTACGCCGACGGCCTTCTCAAATACGACCGGAAAGACAGACGTCTCGTCTGGCGCTGGTCCTAAGTGTCATTCTGAGCTTTAGCGAAGAATCTCAGTAGGGCGGGTTTCCCAACCCGCCCTCGTGCTTTTATGTCATTGCGAGTCCGCCTCTGGCGGACGTGGCAATCTCACCGTACCCCTTCGTACCAACGAATGCGAGGAGATTGCTTCGTCACTACGTTCCTCGCAAAGACACACTGAGCGCACTACCTCTCCACGTCGTTGCGAGTCCGCCACAGGCGGACGTGGCAATCTCACCGTGCCTGTCTGGCAACGAATTTGTAGGGGCGACCCGTTGGGTCGCCCCTTTCACTTTGAAACCAGGCGGTTTGGAGTTTATGTCATTCTGACCCTGAACGCAGTGAAGGGGAAGAATCTCAGTACTTACTCTCAGGCTGCTATCAGAGATTCTTCGGTTGTCCGCCTCAGGCGGGCTCCAACCCGTGTAGGGGCACATAACTATGTGCCCTTGCCCCCCAAGATTTGGGGAGAGGGGTAAAATAGGAGCAATCCGCCTCGGGCGTACTGCCGGTGCTTCCGGGGTCCATCAGCTTCACAATCCACCCTTTTACAAGCCCTGTGCTCTTCTATTTTTACTAAGTTAGGCTGTTAGGTATGCCGAAATGCCTGTGCCAAGTTAAGGACTCTCACTCAGGCTTTTAACTAGGTCCGGCTTTCTGCCGTTACTACCGCTTGAAGTGCAGAAACCCAGGCGGTGCCCGTTCTTTCCGTTCATGCGGGAGATGATATGGTCAATGGCATGCTCGCTGAAAGTGGCGACAGTGGATTTCTCCTCGGGGTTTTCAATGACCAGGCTATATATGACCTCCTGTATCTGCGCCGGTGTGCAGCCGTCTGTCTTGCAGGCGACATACTCCTGCAGAGCCTCATCTAGAGTTATCCTCTGACACAGGCGGCTCACCATCTGACGGCGTTGCTCAAGCCGGGGTCGGCAGAGCTTGATTACCCGGTCGAATCGTGAGGGTCGCTCACTGAGCGCCTTGTCTATCGTCTCCAAACAGTTCGTAGTGGCGATGGTAACAACCCCGTTCTTTTCTTCGATCCCGTCCAGCGCAGAGAGAAGCGAGAGAAGTGCAGGCCCTCTCTGATAGCCGAACTCCTCGCGGTTCTGCCCGACGAGGTCGATATCCTCAATGAAAACAAGGCACGGGCTCAAGTCTTCGGCAAGCTGATAAAGCTCGTTGATGTACTCATTGACATCAATGGCATAAGCGCTGGTAGTGATGCAGGTCAAACCATCGGCTTCCCCCATAAGTGCCTTGCATATTATGGTCTTGCCCGTGCCCGGCTCACCGGCTAAAAGAACACCCCTCTTCGAGGGGATGCCGTACTTTGCCCAGTGCTCTCTCCTGGCTAGAAACCCGATAGTATTGGCTTTAATCTCCTTCTTAATACCCTCATCCAGTATAATGCTATCCCAGGAGCGCTGTTTAAGGTCGAGGAAGCGCAGCCTTCTGGAGAACTCAAGCTTCTTGCCCCGGTAGAAGTTCTGCTCCCGGGCGGTGGTGAGCACCCCGACGACGAACTCGCGGACTTCCTTCTTTATACTTGCAACCCCCTCAACCAGCACAGAGTTCCTCCATCGCAGGTTTATGTCCACCGTAACGATGAGGCGACTGGAGCCTCTTTTCACCAGCATCTGACCGTCCATCAGCACATTCTCCCGCTGCTCATAGTTAGTGTTGACGTCGATATACACCGGCTCACGCCCACGGTAACCGAGCGTCTGCGCCACCTGCCAGCCCTTTTCCCCCATGTAGCGCTTGAGCGCCCAGGTGAGAAGCTCACCGTAGTACCGGGGGACGATGCCCACCTCATGCACTCGCTGACCCTTTCCCAGGAAACGCTCGACAGCGGCTTTATTCTTTTCTTCAAGCCTCTGGTGACGTCCTTCATAATGGTCGGCAACCGCTGTTTCTAACTCGACCCCATCCTCTCCCTCAATTACACTCGGTAAACACTCTTCTAAATTCATATAATAACCCTCCGCTCTACATATCTCGGCTGGCATATTCCCTATTCATTAAGCATCATACTACGCCCGTGCCACAATGTGGCACGGGCGTAGTATAATCAACCAAAATGATGAGGAGAAGGATAATGTCAAAGTACTTGCGCCTCGAAACTGAGGAAATGGATTATCTTAAGAATAAAGCTGTTGAGTGGGACTCGGAAATGGTCTTCAAAACGCCTAACGATGTTTTAAGAGCTATCTTGGATTTAGGAGAGAAACAACGAAAAACACCAGGAAAGAAACCGCCAAAGTCTCAAGGTAGACGCAAGCAGAAAACAAAACCAATAAAAATCAGAGTGGACGATGATGTGCGGAAGAAACTCGATGCCTATGCCGACAAATACAAAATGAAGGGGAGTCCGATTGATAAACTACTAGAACACGTTGGGAGATTAGAATACGGAGAGGAGTATAAACTAATAGGTGGATGTTTGCCGAAGAGAAGAGCGACAAGAGCAGGCGGGAGACCAGCGACCAGATAGGCACATAATCAGTCAGAGTGAAGAGCGCTGACTTTATACCTATAAATTGGGAAGGAGGGCATAAGAGAATGGGCGATTATAACATAAGCATCCGAGTCGGTCGAAGCGGTACAAGACAAGGTGGGGGAATCCCTCGTCATTGTGAGTGGCCATGTGCATTCTGCAATGGTACAGGTCGAGACCCCGCTGGTATCCTTGGGACTGAGTTGTGTCGGGGTTGTGGTGGGGTTGGATGGTGGGTAGCAAACGTCGGTTGTGATAGACTACTTCCCTGTGGGCGCTGCGGCGGTAGGGGTGGAATTGATAGCTGCGGTCACCTGATATTGTGTCCGGTCTGTCTAGGGTCTGGCAAAGTGGAATAACAGACTGGGCTGGGCGATTAGGCATATGGAGTCCAACGAATGATGGGAATCCGAAGTGTGTTAACTTGGGTCTTGGCTATAGCTATAGTCATAATAGGATTTCTTAACTTTAACCTCATGCTTGAGATATGGGTCAAGGTTCTCATTGGGGTTCTTTTTGTGGGGGTTATCGTTGCTGTGGTAAGGCATTTTATGCGTTAGAAGCTCCAGATGTATGTGGCGACCCAGTACATCTAATAATGTTAAATAAATGGTAAATATTTATTTTGCTGGAACAGTGAATATTTATGGTTCCAGTACTAAGAAATAAATGTGGTTACCTTGCTTTAGTAAGGCGGAACAAGCATAATCAAGGGGGAGAGGAGGGTTTTATGCTGTCGGGTTTCATTAATGCAGTCACAATCATAGAGGAAACAGGCAAGGCGGAACCTGAATTTTGGAAGGCACATGACAGTTTGGGAAATTATCTCTCACAACCACTAGTGTCGTATAAGCTACAAGATACTATTGTTCCTTTCTTAAGGGAATGGAATTCATATCGAACTCCCATAGCGTGGAACGAGTTTGCAAGAGGTTGGACAGCAGACAAACAAAATGTTGTCAAGGCACTATCACGCAAAAAATTGGAGGATGCAAACTCCGATAACCTGCTCGCATGTGCCAGATTATTCGTTCACCTTCTGGAAGTACCCGGGATAGGCATGACAAACGCGTCAAAACTCCTCGCATTGAGCTTAGTGGACCTTTGCGTAAGATGGGACCTACGTATAATTGAAAACTTTCGCGAAGGTCATCCGCACCGCCCGGGCTACTTACGAATGGGACGAAATAAACGCCAAGATTTGTATTACCGGTTTCTCCTTAATCAACAGGAGGTGGCAAATAACCTCATCCAAGAATGTATGAATAGGAAGCGCACGACCAGGGATAAAGCTGTGAAGTGGTTACAACAGATACCTCTCAGAGTACCTGGTAGTTTTTCTAAGCGGGAGAAACCGCTGGCTATACTTCTAGATGAATGTAACTACCATAAGACAAGATAACGACTCAGATTCAGCGAAACCCACCACACGCAGGGGGCGTTCGACTGAACGCCCTTTTCAGCTTGCCGCCTCTTACTGAGGCGCTTTCTTCAAATAAACCACGAGGCTCTTGGGGAAGAAATTGTCCAAGAAGCTTTCCGTACGTTGAAAAATCCGGTTCCTGTGCCGGTTGTTGTCCATTTCCCAGACCAGGAACTTGTGGTAGATTGCAGGAACCAGCGCCCTCTCGTTCCTCACTCCAAAAAGACAGCGCATCAGCCAGTACACAGAGTGGTAAGCATGTTTATGCCGCACAGCGTAGACCTTGAAATTGTTGCGCTCCAGCAAGTCAATGAGCTTGTTTGCGTGATATATCCTGATATGCCCGCCCGGATTGGTATGGTAAGCTTCGGATAATGCCCAGCACACAGTTTCCGGAAGCCAGGTAGGCACGCTGACAGCCAGCTCTCCGCCATCCTTCAATACCCTCAGCAGCTCCCGGACACCTTGCTCATCGTCTATTACGTGCTCCAGCACCTCTGAACAAACAATCTTATCGAAGCTGCCGTCCTTAAAAGGCAACTTCATGGTATTCCCCAGGATTAAATTCCACTCGCCTTTAGCCAGGTTATCTTTCTCCATCTCCTGGAACATGTACTTCGCCTTGAGCAGAGACTCCAGATCGATGTCCATGGAGTATACATGACAATGGTCGAGGCTGCACGCGTACCAGCTATGCCTGCCCGGCCCGCACCCTACATCTAATACTCGCTCTCCGCTGTTCACGGTAAAGAGTTTGAAATCTACAGTGAGCAACTACATAACCTCCTTGTAGACTTCCACCGTCTTCTTTGCCGCATCATCCCAGCTAAAAGCCTCCTCTATTCTCTTTCTGCCTGCTTGCCCCAGCCTCTGCCTCAGTGGTTTGTCTGCAAGAAGGAGCTTTATCGCCCCTGCCAGGGCTACAGGGTCTTCCGGAGGCACCAGCATCCCCGCGCTGCCGTTACCCACAACCTCCGGCAGAGCCCCCGCCTTGGTAGCTATAACAGGTGTGCCGCAAGACATGGCCTCTGCGCAGGGGAGCCCGAAGCCCTCATAGAGCGAAGCCGTAACCGCTACCTCTGCCGTGGAGTAACGCTTCACCAACTCTTCGGTGGTAAGACGGCCGGTAAAGGTCACCCTGTCTTCGAGACCCAGCTCTCGCACCAGCATGGGAGCATATTTAGTGTGTTCGCCTATCCTATCCACGATAGTCAGCTTAACATCCATATCGTCTTTCAACAGTTGTATCGCCTTCAATAAATAGATAATGCCCTTTTTCCTGTCCTCGGTATTGGCCACCACGATGACTCTGTTAGGTTCCTTCTCGACATGGTCCACCTTCTTAAAGATGTCGATATCGATTCCGTTATGGACTATCCTCACCTTAGATTGGGGCACGTGGAAGATGCGTATCACGTCATTCGCCGAGCTCTTTGAGACCGTTATCACGCGGTCCATCCTCTTGCTTACTACACCCTGCATGATACTGAACGAATAGAAAATAATGCGCTTAAACTTACTCGAGAACCTCCTCGCCTGGGCCAGGTCAGCTTGCATATCGATAGGTATAGGGTGATGTATAGTGGCAACAACCGGCACCCCCAGGCTCTTCATCAGGAGCAAGCCGTAGCCTAGCGTCTGGTTATCGTGAACAACGTCGAATTTTAAAGTGGGGGCGAGTTCCCGCAATTTCAGATATGCCCTCATGCTGAACGTGAATATCTCGGGAAACATCCCCACCTGCTTGGCTGCAACCTCATAGAAATCGAGGGGATTGAGCATCCGTAAGGGGTCTTTTAAGGAAGACAGGGCCTTTGTCTCATATAGATTGAGGCCCTCCAACTCATGCAGCTTTACACCGTCTGGGGCCAGGGGGTAAGGAGGCCCGGCCATTATATGGACTTCATGGCCTAGATCGCGGAGAGCTTTGGCCAGATAATAAACATAATATCCCTGGCCGCCGCAATACATATTGCCCCTGTAGGTTAAGAGGCATATCCTCATATCTGCTTATCACCTTCAGAATCAATCATGCTCATTCATATTAGCACCACAGTGGATGAAAATGCCACTTTCAACACAGTATATAAGACCGTTCGTGGTGAGCCTGTCGAACCATGAACGGGCCCTTCGACAAGCTCAGGGCGAACGGAAGAAAAGCTTATTTTCGTAACAACGCTAAACTAACCTGCCTAGAGCCGCAAAAAGGCCCCTGCCTGCCTAGCAGGAAGGGGCCGTCTCAGTTCGAAAACCCGGGTTTCACGCTCCCAATTATATCAGAAACCCCCACCATAGTGAAGTTGAGTCCGTCTAGGGTAGCGGGGCAATTTGAATGGTAATTGATTGACAATAATGATACAATATTGTTGCAATAAGGTGGTTCTTATGATTAAGGATTTAGAGAAAGAATTTGACTATTACTTACAGCATCAACAAGAGTTGGTGAGGAAATACAACGGCAAAATTCTAGTCATAAAAGGCCAGACTGTTATAGGGGTATTCGATTCCGAGTTAGAGGCTGTTCAAAAAACCTCGGAAACGCATGAATTGGGTACATTCTTGGTTCAGAAATGTGAACCTGGAAAGGAAAGCTACACCCAGACATATCATTCTCGGGTAACATTTAGATAAGGATAGTGAATGGAACCGTTGGGGAGACAACCCATTGCATTTACTACATCCTACAACGGCAGAACTAACATATTAGCCAACAAAGTCTCAGTCGCAGAGGCCTTTAACCCCGAATCTCAACCAGAACCACCAACCTCCAAAGAGTTCACCGCAATCTGGGACACAGGAGCAACCAATTCAGCCGTAACACAGACGGTGATTGACCAGTGTCTGCTTAAACCCACCGGCATTACCGAAGTACATACTGCCAGTGGCAATTACAGAACTGAGACATACTTGGTAAGCATCTTCCTCCCCAATAGAGTTGTTGTTCCTAGTGTTAAGGCTACCAAAGGTATACTAACCAGCGGCTTCGATGTTCTAATCGGGATGGATGTGATTGGGCAAGGTGATTTCGCTGTCACACACAAGGACAACAAGACAGTGTTTTCGTTTAGGATGCCTTCTATTGAATGTATCGATTTCGTGAAGCACCCTCAATATCGGACACCGATGTCCTCGTCCAAGGTCGACAGAAATGCACCGTGTCCGTGTGGGAGTGGTAAGAAGTATAAGAAGTGCTGCGGCAAGCAGACGCAGAATCCGTAGGGTGAGTAGAGTACAGCGCAACCCACCACCCAATCCCCTTTTTCTAAAGGGGCTAAGGGCGATTACCTAACGTCATTGCCGCGAAAGCTGGAATTCACAATCCCCCCTTTTGTAAAGGGGGTAAGGGGGATTTAGAGCTCTGATTCTATCCTTTTTTCTCCGCGGACTCCGCGCTCTCTGCGGTTAACCGCATCCTGCGACATTTTCCCCTTGACACTATTAGAACTGTTGTGCTATTATTTAGCCAACAACGCGTTGCAGCTTCGAAGCAACAGCTACTCTTTATCCCTGGAAAATTGAATAATATTAAACCTGTTCTGTCCCGCTCGGCTTGACATCCACCCCTGCTAACGGCTAGCATTTGGTAACTACAGCCAAATTCCATAGAAGGGGTGATAAGATGCCAGGACAACTAGCTGGTAGAGTCGCTTTGGTGACCGGCGCTGCTTCAGGTATGGGGCGGGCAATTGCCCTGCGCTACGCCCAAGAGGGGTCAAAGGTAGCCATCGTGGATATCAACCTGGACGGTGCCCAAAAAGTCGCCAAAGAGATTAAAAGGCTCAAGGGCAAAGCTATAGCAATCGAATGCGATGTAGCCAAGGAAAAACAGGTGGAGCAGGCAGTCAAAGAGGCCCGGGAACAACTGGGCAACATAGGTATTTTAGTGAACAACGCCGGCTTCGCTGGTGGCTGTTTCATTGCCGACCTGACAACCAAAGAATGGCGCAGAATGTTCGGAGTCCACTGCGATGGCATGTTCTTCTTTTCCAGAGCTGTAATCAAATCCATGCAAAAGGGCGACCGCATAATAAACATCTCATCAATGGATGGCTTCCAGGGGCAGGTCTTCAGCACCCACTACGCCGCTGCGAAGGGGGCGATGATCGCTTTCACCACATCGTTATCACTCGAACTAGCACCGAGAGAGATAACGGTCAACTCCATCGCACCCGGGGTCATCAGAACATCAATGGGACAGATGCTGATTGATGTAGCGCCGGAATTCTATAAAGAAATTCCAATTCCCAGATGGGGTGAGCCTGAAGACATCGCCGAGCTGGCAGCCTTCCTGGCTTCACCTAAAGCGAGCTACATAACGGGACAGACAATCCTCGTTGACGGCGGAATAACCATCGCCAATCCGGTCAACCGCTTCACCGCAAAGCTGATGGGATTGCCTTAGACTGCAACGAAAAGCCCTTTCGATAGAGTAACGCAGCCTTCTAGCATTCCCACATTACATAGATTTGAAGCTGCATATAGAACTTTAGGAGTAATCCTTTCGGGTTATATAAGTATTCCCTACCCCCTGAAATAGCTAGCCCACTTTTTTGAAATAATACCCAAACAGGTGTTGTTAGGCTGATATTGGCATGGGATATACTTCAAGACGACGTTAGGCTTACTAGAATTGAAGACCATTTACTTAGGCAGCAGTAAACAGCTACACCTCGATAAAATGTTCACAAGCAGTATAGCGAAATGCAGGATTTGAAATCGAAGTCGGACAGACAAGCTAATTCAAGGTTTCTAGTACATTATCCTCTTGGTCAGCCGGTAGAGAGTGAAAAGAGGCATGTCAGGATGCTGACCAATAGAGAAAGAGATGTGCTTGCCCTTGCTGGCCGGGGGCTGACTAATCAGGATATTGCCGAAGAGCTAGGGATATCCAGCCGCACGGTGAAGTGTATATTGCATCATGCATGCCTCAAGCTGAGAGCACATAACAGGACTCAGGCTCTGCTTATGGCCATAAGCAAAGGCTACATAAGCATCAAAGAAGTTCTTTCTCTGGATGAACTAGCGAATCTAATTGCCTCCCTGGGCCCTGAAGCAATGGATTCAGTAAACCAACGTCTGAAGCTAAAAGATGAGAAGCGCAGCTCTCTATCAAGCATCGAATGCAGGCCGCATCCTGAGAACAAACGACTTGCAACAACAGCCACAACAAGCGACCTCTCAACATGTCACAGCAACCGGCGGTCTCGCAAGGGCCAATATGAAAATCCTGATCAAAGCTCATAAGCACGGACGTAGTAGCTAAATGTCGCACCTATAAATCAAAAACAGTAATTACACCTTTAACCCAAATACATCTAGCCCGCCACGCTGTCAATTGTATCTGAAGCAAGTTTTTTAAAAAGTACTACTACTACTCTTCTGACCTTTTGGCCTTCTTCCTGCCGAGCAGGGACTATTCTCTCAGTTTCCTCTAATTCATCAGACGCTTGCTCCACCTCAGGCAAGTCTCTAAGTATCTTGAGCAGTGGGATAGGCGTCTCTATACAAATCCTGATGGTGATGCCTTTATCCACTGAGCCCCCCAGGTTCAAAACATTCATCTGAGTAATAGGGCGCAAATGCTCGTGCAGTTGCAGGATTTGCTGCAAGCTTACAGGAGGTAGAATCGCCAATTCTATGGTGCCCTTATAAAGAGCAAGAGCTTCCTTAATATTTGCTTTCTCTTTATTCGGTGGGGGTTGTTCTTGAGTGATTTTATTTATCGTCTTTGTTTGCACAGGCACTCTATTAATCCCCTTTTCCTTCGACACATCCCGTGCCGACGCACTGAACAACTGTGTCAACGCCGGCGCACTAAACAACTGGGTCAACTTTTTGGCAAATTCTTCGACATCACTTGATGATTCGCTAGACTTGAGACCAACTTCTGCGCCAGGCACAGCCTCCACATTTACTGGCCGGCGTACAGCCTCCAACTCCTGACGGGCTATTTGCTCTCGAGAAAGAGCCTGAATAGCTTCCTGATAATACTGTCGTATTTGCCCCACTTGCTGTTCAACCTTTTGCTCCAAGCGTAGCTGGTACTCCTTGTTTTCCAGCACCAGCCTTCTCCTTTCCAGAGCCCTTCTTACCCTCATACCCAAGTCATCCAGATCGAAGGGTTTAGTCACATAGTCATACGCACCAAGCTTCATGGCCTCAACAGCAGTCTTCGTATCTACTACTGCGGTTATCATAACTACAGAGATATGAGGACGTTCAGTAATAAGCTGGGACAATACCTCCATTCCTGATAGACCCGGCATCTTGATATCCATAAGAACTAGATCGAAGTTCTTCGCTGATGCTTTTCTCAAAGCCTCTTTCCCATCAGCCGCCACATCACAGTAGTAGCCCTCTGCCTTCAATTTACGGTAAAGAATGTCCCTGATCGATTCCTCATCATCGACTATAAGTATCATCCACCTGGTTTCTTCCATCTTGCACCTCGCTAGCCTTGCTGCCCATCGGATACTACAGGTACATCAAAGCCTCATCATCTTCAACGGCAACGATCATATGTGCCTCGTTCTCTATGCCATCGCTATTTCTATATTCTTTTATCATATTCTCAGTTCGCCAAAAGTTATCGGCACTTCCTCATTACACACAACGTTGGCTGGCAAAGATACAAAAAACCTGCTTCCTTTGCCTGGTTCAGATTCCACCCATACCTTACCACTGTGTCGGTCCAATATCTTGCGCACTATGGTTAGTCCTAAACCTTCACCGATCCCGGCGTCCGGGTCCAGACGGCAAAATATCTCAAAAATCTGTTCCCTGTCTTTATCAGCTATGCCGATGCCGTTGTCCTCTACGCAATATGTCACTCGCCCCTTCTCTGCTTTTCCTGAAATCCTGATCATCCCCGGCCTGTCAGGGTCGAGAAACTTAAGGGCATTGTCTAGGAGATTAGAGAAGACCTGGTTGATCTGTGTCTCATTGCCATAGCACGGAGGCAATTCCTCAACCCTGATCTTGACTCCTGACTCCTTGACTTGAAACTCGGATGAGGCCACAACCTCTGCCATAAGCTTGTTCATATCCAGTTGCTTGATGTTGAGCGCCGCCCGCCCCAGACGTAATAGCCGCAAAAGCCCGGATAGCAGTGAGTCCATCTTGGATGAGCTTGCCAGAATGTATTGAAATGCATAGGGAATATCTCCATCCAGAAGGGGGGCAAGCTTCTTTTTCACCGCAGATGGCACGGCCTTGCTATCAAAAATTTCATAGACTCGTTTAAATGATTCGTCTAATTCCCTGGTGAAACCTTGAATATTTACCAGCGGCGACCGCAGGTCATGAGAAGCTACGTAGACGATCTGTTCCAGCTCCCTCGTCTTTTCCGCCAGTTCGATGAGGAGACGTTCACGTTCCCTCTCAGCTTGCTTGCGCTCCGTTATATCACGTGCCACCACGATTACTTTAATGGGATCTTTTGTCGGCGTTCGTGAAATGGCATATTCTATATCTGCTAAGGTGCCACCCTTCTTTTTCACTCTAGCCGTGCCACGAAAAAGTCCTCGTTCTTTTATCGCTGCAGAGCTTTTTTGAGCGAATTCTGAAGCGCCGATGCCCTCTGGAAAAAAGAATCTGGCACCCTTACCTATCAGTTCGTCCCTTGTGTACCCATATATTCCCTCAACCCTATCGTTACACCAGACAAGCACCCCTCCTTTGAACTCAAACACAGCATCGGCAAGGCTTCCTATCAATGTCAAATAGTGCTCCTCAGATTCCTGCAATGCCTCCTCAGCACGCATAATGAGTTTGTTGATATCCTGAACAGCACGAAGAGAACGGGTGAGATGTCCGACCTTCTCACCAGTTTTTTTGCGTTTCCTAGAGCTCGATGACATCACACCGGTTTTTGCCTGATTCAATTGAATCCCTCCCAGGTAATCGTAAGCCGGATAGGATACACGTAATATGCTTCATCTTCCTTATCTGCCCAGGGTACCAGGTTTGGAGCGCTCAAATTACCAGGGCTGGCTCTCCAATATTTATGCAACCCCTCCGCAACGCCAGCACCACAGCATGAGTACGATTATTGGCACCAAGCTTATGTTGAACAGCGCTGACATGATTCTTGACAGTCTGCTCGCTAACGTATAGGGTACGGGCAATCTGCTTGTTTGAATAACCCTCAGCCACATACTTCAGGGTCTGAGTCTCCCTGGGAGTAAGCTGTGCAATAAGAGTCCTCGTCGCCCTATCCTCTGACGAAATGTCCTGCAACTGCCGCAATGCTTGCTCAGCGACCTTGCTTCTGTCTGGCAGGCTGCCGCTTAGGGGATAGACACCCTTCCTGGTATCTCTTACAACCTCAGCCAGACCTTCGCCTGAGCTGTCCTTAGCAAAGTAACACACAGCTCCAGACGTGATAGCTTGAAAGAGCTTGCTATCCTCAGGACACTGAACTGTTGCTTGCCTCTCCCTGGCAAGCTCTCGAAGCAAAGGAAGGTCGACAGGAACCAGTACCACCTTCGGCGAAATGGTCTCCAATATCTTGGTCAGGGTTTTTACATCGTCTCTGTACTTATCTACAATATCGTCCAATTTATCCATTTGCGTTTCCTGTCCATCCCCATCGTCACGCTTGTTTACAATATTCTCCAATATGCTCTGTTCCATCTCCCACCTCCTTAATCAGATATTCGAAAAGTTTGCGCCTCTAATCACAATTGTTGTTTGCCAGGGCCACAAGCTATGAAATCACGTTGGTCATCTGACGTAATATCTCTGCAGTCAGCTCAACAAGGAAGTTCACCACATTAGCGAATATGGAGGATATGCTATCTCCAAGTTGAGCGTGCGCCTGAGCTGTGACATTAGCGGCAACGTTGCCCTGACCATTCATCCACAGGGTAACTAGCTCCTTGAACAGGGAAACGAAGCCAACAATCGCTCTCGCCAGATAGTCCATTTTTACCTCCTCCTACTTTTTAGCTCTCATATCCTATCAATGGACATATTCTCGATACTAGTCACTCATTGCCTGGCATTCTGGTTTTTATCCTTGCCTCTACCGCTTCTAGTCTATTCAACCACGCCTGTGGGTTCAGCACATTAGCGCAACGCTTATTTTCTATCCCGGGAAAAACACGGGAAAAAGCGCCATTCAGATAAAGGTTTCCCACCATTCGCAGGTCGAGGTTTCCCACGAGGACGCTATAACCAGGCTAATCCATTTGGGGTAAGCCACCCCTACTACCACCCAGCCCAAAGCTACACGGTTGCTTTGAAAGATTACCCAAACGGGTGTTGCTACGACACGGTTTGTCAGGAGTACACTATAGCCATGACGAAAATGGCATCCTGACTAACTGGCCTGCAAAACCAACTGGAAAGCGGAGTGACAGCTTAGCTTTGACTCTTCAACGGTAATACCGAATCAGGGTTTTCCGGATGTTATGACGTGTCTGTAACTTAAGGGGGTTAAGAAGAAGGCCAATGGGCAAGATCAGAGTTCTGCTCGCAGATGACCATGTAGTAGTAAGGCAGAGCCTTCGCCAGTTCCTCGAACATGAACCTGACCTTGAAGTTGTTGGAGAGGCTGGTAACGGCGAGGAGGCCGTTCAGCTAACGACTCAACTTAAGCCTGATGTAACTGTGATGGATATCGCTATGCCTAATGTCAACGGCATTGAAGCGACAAAGAGGATTAAGACATCAAGCCCCGGTACTTCAGTGCTAGCTCTTACTGCATACGATTACGACCAATATATTTTCGCTCTGCTGGAAGCAGGTGCTGCAGGCTATCTGTTGAAAGATGTTAGCGGGCAAGAGCTTATCGAAGCCATTCGGGCCGTTCGTCGAGGTGACTGCGTGCTTCACCCTGCAGTTGCACGCAAGGTTCTGACGAGATTCAGACATTCCAGCGCAGACCGCGGCGCGGATAGTAAAAAAGGCATTCTTACAGCGAGGGAGTGCGAGGTGCTCAAGAGAGCAGCCAGAGGCATGTGGAACAAGGAGATTGCTGAGGGACTTTTCCTCAGTTTAAGCACAGTTGAAGCTCATTTGAGCAGCATTTTCAATAAACTGGGAGTTAGCTCGCGCACCGAAGCCGTAGTCAGCGGCCTTAAAAAAGGGCTGCTCACCTTAGAGGATCTCGAAACAAAATAAGCATCCTAGTCTCGGGATAAGTTAAAATCCCATCGCTTCCAGCAAAAAGGAGACAAATGCCGGACAAAAAGCGACCGCACAATGTATAAGCCTCACCTTACCGCTGCTGAGATGTCGGAGGAGTCTGAAATTAAACCAGACTCATCTAGCGACTTGCCTGTGGATGCCCTCCTTCTGCTTGACGAGAACCTTAATCTCCTGAGCATAAACGATGCCGGGCAAAGACTGTTTGATGTGTCAGCGGAAGCTGCCCTGGGTAAGTGTATTATGGATGTCATGCCCAAAATCAAGAAGAGTGATATATACAACAAATACCGACATATCCTAAAGACAGGTGAACCCCTTGTCATACATCAAGAACTTGGCGACAGAAGCCTGGCTGTTCAGGTGTTCAAGCTAGAAGATAGCCTTGGCATAATAGTCAGCGACATCACCGAGCGCAAGCTGGGTGAGAAACAACGAGAATTTTTCCTGCAATTATTGGAAATTCTCAACCGAGGTGGAGACCAGAGACAACTGATTCGCGATATCGTTATGCTTATCAAGGAGTTCTCCGGCTTTGAAGCTGTGGGCATTCGCATAAATGCAGGAGAGGACTTTCCATATTACGAAACAAACGGGTTCAGTGAAAACTTTCTGATCTCAGAGAGCAGTCTGTGTACGCGCGACCTTAACGGTCAATTGCTCCGGGACGACATCGGCAACCCACTTTTGGAATGTATGTGCGGCAATATCATCTGCGGGCGCTTTGACCCCCAAAAGCCCTTCTTTACCCATGGTGGCAGCTTCTGGACAAATAGCACTACAGAACTTCTGGCTTCGACCTTTGAGGCGGACCGGCAGGCCAGGACTCGCAACAGGTGCAACGGAGAAGGTTATGAGTCCGTAGCGCTGATACCACTTAAATCCGAGGGGACGACAGTAGGGCTTCTGCAGCTCAATGACAAACGACGCAATCGTTTCACACGACAACAGATAGAGTATTACGAGGGAATTGGACAGAGCATAGGGATTTTACTCGCTCGCAAGAAAGCAGAGGAAGCTTTAAAAGAATCTGAAAAACACTACTCGGCATTAGTCAAGAATCTCACCGATGCAGTCTTCTTGTTTAAGGGAGGAATAATTACATGGTGCAACGACAAAGTTGAAGAAATATATGGCTATCCGAAAGAAGAACTGCTTGGTAAACGCGCTAGGTTTTTTTATCCGAATGACATCAACCCTTCCGAATTCACCAGAATATTATCCTCAGCGTTAAAAGAACGAGGGCTCTTCAACGGTACAACCAGGTTCCAAAGGAAGAATGGAAGCATTGTAGATATCGAATATTCCCTTTTGCAAATAAGTGGTAAAGCCCCGATTGAGATAATAGCAGTAGCCAGAGACATCACCGAACGTAAGCTGGTAGAGAGAGAGGGAGAACGCTTACTCGCTGAGTTGGTTGAGAAAACCAAACAACTCGAGCAGATTATATATGTAACCTCACACGACCTGCGGTCGCCGCTGGTAAATATTCAAGGTTTCACCAGGGAATTAGACGAATCATTTAAACAAGTTTATAAAATTTTCGATAGCAAGGCCGTGCCATCTGCGGTGAGAAAGGAGCTTGCCCCCCTTCTGGATGAGGATATTCCCCATGCGCTTCAATACATTCTGGCAAGCTCATCCAAGATGAACTCATTGCTATCCGGGCTTTTGCGGCTATCACGTCTAGGGCGGGCGGCGCTTAAAATCAAACGACTGGGTATGAACAAGCTTATGGCAGAGGTTGTTGCGTCATTCGAGTTTCAAGTCAAGAAGTCAGGAGTCAAGATTAGGGTTGAGGAATTGCCGCCGTGCTATGGCGATGAGACACAGATCAACCAGGTCTTCTCTAATCTCCTGGACAATGCCCTTAAGTTTATCGACCCTGACAGGCCGGGGATGATCAGGATTTCAGGAAAAGCAGAGAAGGAGCGAGTGACGTATTGCGTAGAGGACAACGGCATCGGCATAGCGGATAAAGACAGGGAACAGATTTTTGAGATATTTTGCCGTCTGGACCCGGACGCCGGGATCGGTGAAGGTTTAGGACTGACCATAGTGCGCAAGATATTGGACCGACACAGTGGTAAGGTATGGGTGGAATCTGAACCAGGCAAAGGCAGTAGATTCTTCGTGTCCCTGCAAACAAAGGAAGGCATCAATGACAAAAAATGAAGTGGTCCTACTTATAGCCGAAGATGATGAGGGACACGCATCTCTCATCATGAAGAATCTGAGACGAGCAGGTATTTCCAATAATATGCTGCTCTTCAAAGATGGACAGAAAACGTTGTCCTTCCTGTTCCAAAAAGGTAAGGGCCCCCACCGTATGCCAGGTGCCCGTTATCTCCTGCTGTTGGACATCCGTATGCCCCGAGTTGATGGAGTTGAAGTCCTCCGTCAGATCAAACAGGACCCACAACTGTGCAGGCTACCTGTTATCATGATAACTACCACAGATGACCCGCGTGAGGTTGAGAACTGCCATAGCTTAGGATGCAGCAATTACATCACCAAGCCTGTAGACTATGACAAGTTCACCAGGGTCATAAGGCAATTAGGGCTCTTCCTGCTAGTGGTAGAGGTACCGAGGATCGACGGGGACCTGGAAACATGAGAGGAAAACTCCAAGACGCCTGTGATATCGAAAAGAGTACACTCACGCCCCATACGATTCTTGTCGTTGAAGACGACGAGGCTTTATTACGCCTGATTCAGAAGAACCTGCAACGCGCAGGTTTCCATACGGAAGGCGCTTCGAACGGTGCCGAAGCTATTTCCCATATTGTCAGCAATCCTCCTGAATTGTTGCTTCTGGATTACCGTCTGCCGGACATGACATGCAACCAGGTCGTAGAAACACTTGCCGAACAGCAGCGTAGCATTCCCTTCATTGTCATAACAGGCCACGGTGATGAAAAGGTGGCAGTAGAGATGATGAAGCTGGGAGCCAGGGACTATCTGGTCAAAGATACCGCACTGCTTGACCTGCTGCTCTCGGTGGTAAAACGAGTTGTCGAGCAATCAGCGCTCGAGAAACAGCTAGCCGATATGGAAAAGCAGTATCATGCTATTTTCGAAAACGCAAGCGACGCTATCTGGGTCCAAGACCTGGATGGCAATATCATCACAGCTAACGAGGCAACGGCAAGACTATTAGGATTCAACCGGAGAGAACTGGCCGGGATGAATGTGGCTAGATTTCTATCAAAGGAAGCGCTAGACGCCTCCGTAGAAGTGCAACAGAAGCTGCAGCAAGGAGAAGCTATAAATAACCCTTATGAACTCCGGTTAAACAGAAAGGACGGAACAGAGGCAATCCTGAGACTGACCACAAATTTGCTACTAAGCGGCAGTCACCCCGTGGGCTTCCAGCATGTCGCTAGAGACGTTACCGAAGAACGCCGGGCACAAGAAAACTTGAGGTTCTACTTGCAACAAGTCACCAAAGCGCAAGAGGAGGAACGAAAACACATAGCACGAGAGCTTCACGATGTCACCGCTCAGAGACTTATCGCCCTATCACACCACTTGGAAGAGTTCACCCGCAACGATGGGCCTTTGACGCCAGACAAGCTGTTGTTATTGGCAAAGCTACGCGAGCAGGTTAAGGAGGCATTGCAGGAAGTGATGTGTTTTACTCGGGACTTGCGCCCTCCCATACTGGACGACCTCGGTTTACTCCCCGCGCTGGAGTGGCTGACCGATGATTTAAAAGAACGGTTCAGTGTGGAGGCAAATTTAAGGGTGCTTGGTGCCCAACGGCGCCTTTCCCCCGATGCGGAGCTACTGCTCTTTCGCATCATACAGGAAGCAGTCACTAATGTCAGGCGGCATGCCAAAGCATCAAAGGTTGAGGTCACTGTAGAATTCGGTAGAGATGAAACCAGAGCCATCGTCCGGGATAATGGCATAGGATTCAAACCGCCTAAAACGTTAGGAGATTTGTCTCGCGTTGGCAAACTCGGACTCATTGGAATGCAGGAACGAGCACAATTGCTGGGCAGCAATTTGAAGATAAGGTCCAAGCCCGGCGCTGGCACTACAGTGGTAGTTGAAGCTCCAACATAATTTGCCAGATATACATAATCATCTTATTATCTACTACAATACCTCGCTACCGAAACAATATTTCCCGCACAATGAGCTCATGGTTCTCCTAACTAATCGTTGTTTGCCCGACATGGTTAAATTACTGTTCCTCTCTTTTGTCTTTCCTTGCGCCCGTCAGAATGAATGATATAACCTCGTTGTGGAGTTCTAGGCTTTGGAGTTCTTGTAGAAAATCGTGTTTGTATCATTGGCGAACGATGGGGAGTAACTGGCGTTTGAACGATTCTTATCTGTGGCTTGCCTGCGTTTACAACGTCAGCCCAATTCTTATATGGTGATTGCAGTCCTGCTGCCTCGGCAGGTGTTTTGTCGCCTAAAACGGAATGGGGTCTAAAAAAGTTATAGTGTACCAGCCAGCCCTCGGTAAATTGAATCGCTGATTCTACATTTTTAAGCCCACGCATTACCTTTGTTCTATCCTTCAAAGTACCATGAAATCGCTCTATCAGATTCGTATTCGGTTGAACTGTGAAGCCTTTTGAGCGTACATGTTCGGTATCAGCACCGAAAGCTATTTCAACTCCGTCTAAATAGGCTGCTAGTTTATCTGTGATGACCACCTTGGGAGTCTTGCCTGCTCGCTCGGCTGCTTTCCGCATGAGTGACTCCGCATCTTTTGTGCCGCGTGTTAGGGATACCCTTGAGGCCAAGAGGAAGCGAGTCTTAGCGTCTATGATGTCCCAAAACCAGACGTTCTTGCCGTCTATATCGAGTACGGTTTCATCGGCTATCCATACGTCCCCAACTTTAGGATGCAAATCTCTAGTCGCTTTGACTGCATCATCGGTGAAGCGGTTTATCCACTTATAGATTGCCACGTCTGAAATATCGTAGTTATTCTGCTGCTTGATATTGCGCTTGATAGCGTTCAGGGACATACCTTCATAGTGCATATTGAGTGCGTCTGAGATTTGGTCTGTAGGGGTACGCATCCGAGGCAAGGCTTTGTTATCAGCAAATTTACGCTTACATGATTTGCACCAGTAGAGTTGAATGCCTTTGTACGTGCCGAACTTGTAGACGGCGTTTGAGCCACAATTCTTACAACATATAGTAATAGAATCCATATTAGCCTCCATTCGTTGGTTTCACTATATCCTTAGCTACTTCTACTCCCAGATGGCTAGAGCCTCCTAGTTCCACCAATCGTTTTTCAATATCACTTAATACTTCACCTAAAGCTATTTCTGCTTTTTCTGGGCTAATAGAACTTCCTACTAACGCTGCGTACAATATTGGGAAGAAGGCAGTTTTAGGGAATCTTTCTGAATAACAATGTATGAGACAAACATCATTATAAAGGCGAGAAAAATCTATATGTTTGTTTATTAATTCACGTAGTTTTGCATCTGTAAGATATGGACTAAGTGACTCAAATAGTGTACTCCACTGAATATCTTTGTCTCGTTCTTCTTTGACCCCCCAGTGGAATCCGTTTAACCACTCACTTATTTTCATACCGTCTTCAAAAGTCCATTGCCTTGATTCAAATAGTTCCTTCTTAACCTCTGAAGTTACCCATAAGACTGCACGCTGTTCTCTTTCCTTTCGTTTTACAAAACTCAAGGGTGCATGTGGCTTGGGCATCGCTGCTTGGAGTCTTCCCTTAAGGCTCTCCTCAAATTCAGACCAATCTCTCAGTTTGACTATGTCAAGTTTATCTGCAAGAGTTGGAAGCACTTCATTTAATCGGCTAAACCCAATTCTAGTGTCTTTAGCCTTCTTCTTTTGAATTTCTACCAAACGCCTGTGCATCTTAGTTAGGGTATCAGTTAGACTTACAACTATCTCAGTTTTTTTGCTTCTTACAGCACATATAGTGACACCAAACATGATTAGCCCAACGGGAACTGTAATTGCAAAAGCCCAAAAGGGGAGGTGATGCATTGTTAATGGCCTCCCCTGGGTTTTCTCTGCCAAGTCCCAGACAGAATCAAGCCATTGCGGTAACGCAATAATGACCACTTCAATAAAAACTGACAGCCAGAAGAGCCACTTATTCTTTTGAACAATGTTCTTGACAAAGCCCATCTTTTTACTCCTATCAGCCCATCTGACAGGAAGCGTATCACACCCTGAAACCAATTACAACTATTAGTTAGTAATACCGAGCTCATACTAGCCTTTACTATCAGCCCCCATGTAAGGTATACTCTTACTATATTTCGCGATGGAGAGTCTGAATGAAGGCCTTGATTCTAGCAGGGGGCAAGGGGACAAGACTCAAGCCTATTACACACACCATACCCAAACAGCTTCTCCCCGTTGCCAATAAGCCAATCATGTTCTACGTACTAGATCAGATTAGAGAAGCAGGCATTACAGAGATCGGTATTATTATCTCGCCGGAAACCGGCGCCTATATCAGAGAAGCCGTTGGCGATGGCTCACGATGGGACAGCCAAATTACCTATATTCCGCAGGCGGATCCTAAGGGCCTAGCCCACGCCGTAAAAACAGCACGTCCCTTCCTGCGCGACTCCACATTCCTCATGTTCCTCGGTGATAACCTCATCGAGGGTGGGGTCAAGAGCTTTGTTCAGGAGTTCGGAAGCTACTCACCCGATGCCTTGGTCCTCCTCAAGGAAGTCCCGGACCCGAGTCTCTTCGGTGTTGCTGAGCTAAACGGTAAAGGAGAGGTAGTCCACCTCGTAGAGAAGCCAAAAGAACCTAAGACTAACCTGGCTCTGGTTGGGATTTATCTCTTTACCCCCCTAATCCACAAAGCAATAGCGAAAATCAAACCCTCCTGGCGCGGAGAATTGGAGATAACCGACGCCATTCAGAAACTTCTAGATATGGGTAAGAAGGTCAGAAGCCACATCCTAACGGGATGGTGGCTCGATACCGGAAAAAAGGACGACCTGCTGGAAGCGAATCGAGTTGTCCTTGACAGCCTACTCAAGCGCGATGTAAAGGGAGAAATCGACTCCAAAAGCAAAATAGTGGGCAGGGTAGAAATCAAAGAGGGCGCCAAGGTGGAGAACAGCACTGTCAGAGGCCCTGTGTCCATTGCTGAGGGGTGTCTGATCAGGAACTCATTTATAGGCCCTTTCACCAGCATAGGAGCAGGCACAGTAATAGAAGATTCCTCTGTAGGACATTCAGTTATTCTGGAGAATAGCCGTATCTATCGCATCGAACGCCTGGAGGATAGCCTCATCGGCACACGTGTTGAACTAAGGAGAGCTGACGAAAGATTCAACGCAGTGAAAATCTTCGTCGGCTGCGATTCCAGCCTGGAGTTATAGGAGGCCAAAATGGAGTATATATCCGGGGTTAAGGTACGAAGGCTCCGCCTCATACCAGATGACCGAGGCTGGCTCATGGAATTGCTCCGCACGGATTGGGAGGAGTTCGAGAAGTTCGGCCAAGCATATGTTACCACATGCTACCCCGGTGTGATCAAAGCCTGGCACTACCATAAGCTCCAGACTGACCACTTCACCTGCGTCAGTGGCTTAGCTAAACTCGCCCTCTACGACCCTAGAAAAGGCTCGCCGACAAAAGGCCTGGTAAACGAGT
>Ga0209777_10000446_pt1 | contig 69171 bp, 58 predicted proteins | sample FrelakmetHBP12HB_FD_187147 | JGI IMG/M metagenome (GOLD analysis project Ga0209777, IMG submission 187147) | Freshwater lake sediment microbial communities from the University of Notre Dame, USA, for methane emissions studies -HBP12 HB (SPAdes)... | ecosystem: Environmental > Aquatic >...
ACGACCTCACCGTCCTGGTTCAGAACGCAGTAGCGTGAACTCCGATCTCCCAGATCAATTCCTATCGTTAAGTTCTCCTCCCACCGCTTGCGGCCTTTCCGTGTCTGCCGCGGCTGTTCGATGATATCCTTCTTCATGGCTGGTCTCCTTTCTGCACTTCGAGTGCGTCCTTCAACGGGAGCATATCGCATCCCGCCGGGAGACCGGCCTTCTCATTCCATCTATGATTTTTCGCCCTTCGGGGCTGATTTCCACTGTTGTGTCGCGCACCCCGTGGCCCGCATAGGCCGGAAGGTGTGGGGGCTGCGCGTCCGGCTTACGCATTTCCCGCCGAATCGGCTCTCACGCGAGCCAAGGCAAATCGAACTCCTCCAGCCGCAGCGGATACCTTCCGTGCTCGCGCACGAGGCGCACCACGTAGTCGTAGCTTTCGCCCGCCACATTGCCCGGCACCGAGTGGTCCGATTGGAAAATGAACCCGCCGCCCTTGGCCGCGTTGAGTTTCGTCAGGACCGCTGCGCGAAGCTCGTTCTTCGTGCCGTTCGCCCAGAGTTGCACGTCCATGTTGCCGCAGAACGCGATGCGGTGGCCGAAACGCCGCCGCAGATCCACCACGTCCAGCCCCGCCTTCGCTTCGAGCGGGTTGTAGGCATCCACGCCGATCTCGATGAAGTCCTCGAAGATGCGGTTCACGTTGCCGCAGCCGTGGTAGATCACGGGCAACCCGTGGCTGTGGCACTCGTCGATCAGCGCCTTCACGCCCGGCTTGAAATGCTTCCGCCAGAATGCGGGCGAGAAGAGCATTCCGCTCTTGTAGGCCACATCGCCCCAGATCACCATGCCGTCCAGCCTGCCGGCCGCGGCCTGAATCTGCGCGCGCACGATTCCGAGATTGTACTCGTGCAGCCGCTCCACGAACCGCGCGATCGCGTCCGGGTACATCCCCATCCAGACCAGCACGTTCTCAGTTCCTGCGATGCGCCAGATCATCTCGTGCGCCTCGCAAACGGAGCCAAAAACGGGAAAGTCCTCCCGGATGGACGCCACGCGTTCTACGAAAGGCGAAGTGTCGCGTGCGAAACCGTCGCCCACACCGTTGATCTGGTCGTCGCCGCGCGCAAAGTACCGCCGCTCGTCGTACGGATCATCGAACTGGAATGCCCCGAGTTTCTCGATGGTGTCCGTTTCGAAGCCGAGGTAAGCGGGCATCGCGATGTCGAACCTCTTGCGGATTGTCGCGCCGAACCCGGTGCGCACCGTCACTTCGGTCTCGTCCTCGCGCAGGATCTCGAAGGACTGAATGTGGGGGTCCATGTTCGGGTTCACCACCTGCCAATCGAGGTCGTAGTAGCGGTAGATGTCGGTTCCGGCAGAGAGGCCCAGTTCCTCGCGCCAGCGCGCGAGGAAGCTTCCCCAAAAGAAATCGCTCACCGGCACCCGGTCGGGCTCCCGGTGGCACAGGGCCTTCTTCATCCGTTCGAGCTTGGCAAGACAGTTCGCTGAGCGTTGCATTTCAGTTCCCGAGCCGGGATCCTCAATGCCTGAACGATTTGAGCGTCCGCTTAATTGCATGGCTCGACAGTCAGTGGCCTAGGCCAACGTTGGCGCATGAGCCTGTTTAGGGCCAGGCCGCCATCATAATAACGCGATCACCACGAGGCGTCAGTGGCGCTCCTGCTCAGGCGCAATTCGCGTGAGGAACACAGCCGGAGTGACGATGGCCACGCCGCGGAATGGATGAAGGGCCAACAAGTCCTGGTCGCCGGTGATCACGAACGCAGCCTGGGATTCCAGCGCACACGCCAGGACAAAATCGTCGCCAGCGTCTCGACTCACGTGGACATCTTCCGGTGGTATGACCCAGTGGGCGTCATTCCACAGTTCGCGGCACGCCTGCTCGGCCCGATCGTTGGGCCAGCCGAACTTCTCCGTGAGCGTCGCCACGAGCTCAGCCCTGAGTTCGGCCGATGCGACCAACTGGCACACCCCCCACTCCGCCAGTTGGAGTACCGCTGCCGGTTTGCCTCCAAATACGAGCGCCGAGACGTATACATTGGTGTCTACAACCGCTCGAATCATTTCGCCGGCCGGCGGGAGCGATGCTGTGCGCGGCGCTGCCGGCGGACTTCCTTCACGAGTGGAACAACATCAGCCTCTGTGAGGCCGAGTTCCTCGGCCTTGGCCCGGCCGAAGGCGTTCATCTCCTCCCACCATTTCTTCCGCTCGTAGTGGCGAAGCGCTTCCCGCACAAGCTCGCTCATAGTGCGGTTCTCTTTTTGTGCGAGCTGCTCTGCGCGGGAAAGCATCTCCGGGGGCAGCGTGATCGACAGGGTTCTACTTGTCCGCATACGCTATTGTATCGCAAGATCTTGCAATATATGGCACGACAAAGCGCTACGGCTAATACGGGCAGAAACAAGCAAATATGCCGGCCACAGCCGCGCTCCGGCGCCTCAATTCCCCAACGGCGGATGGCCCTTCTCGCCGGAGTACTCGTGCAGCATGGGCCGCTTCGCCGGCGGCGCCATTCCGTCCCACTGCGTGACCGGTTCCGGTTCAAGGACCGCAGCCGCGGTGCGGAACCGCAGCGTGACGATCTGCTGCGGCCGGACTGCGAACGTATAGCGCGGCCCGCCGGAGAGCGGCTCCGCGCGGTTTCCGTTCAGGTCCGTCCGCGCCGCCGCTTCATGCGGCAGCGACAGCGTTAACTCCGCCGTTCCCGCATATCCCAGGCACTCCGCCAGGCGCACCTCGATGTCACGGCCCATCCGGCGCACCGCTTCCACGATCACGTTCGCCGAAGTTGCGAGAAACGACTTCCGAGGCGCGGCGCCGCGTTGTGGGATCACCACGGCCGGGCAGTTGAACTCCCAAGCCATCTGCGGAATGCGCGCCTCGCGCCACTCCCCATCGTGCAGCACCAGAGCGTACTGCAGGACGTGCTTCCCTTTCCCGCTGAGCCACTGGTTCGGATACCCGTAATACTTGTCCGTTGCGTTGTAGAGATAAATGATCGGCGTACTGCCGTTCAGTTCGCGGCCGGTCACGCCCCTGTCCAGAATGGCCACGCCGCCCCCGCCGGCCAGCGCGTAGTGCGACCACCGCACGGCGGGCACAATGCCCTTCGTCCATCCATGCAGGTCGGGATTCGGCTTGGCCCAGGCGCCTTGCGAAAAACCGTACGGAATCCCGCGGCGCACCTCGGTGATCTCTGCGGCCAGCGGAAACTCAGCAACGACCACTGTGCGATCTGGCAGATCGTTCAACTCGGTCGTTAGATCGAGTCTCGGGTAGTCGTCATAAAAGACCATCGTCCGGCGGCAGACACCTCCGCCGATGAACGTGCCCTCTGTCTCAACGAGCGTCGCTACCGGGCCGCGCTTCACGCGGATGGTCTGGTTGTGATCGCTCGTCGAATCCAGCCGGTTGCGCTCCGGCCGGGGCAGCGTGAAATCGCCAGGATCCCCTTGCTGCGTCTTCGGCCTCTCCGCGACCAACACGTTCGCCGGCCCACCGAGCATCTCCTTTCCCGAGCCACGCAGCCTCACGCTCGCGATCGCACCCGTCTTCGCATCGATACGTGCCCTGTAGTGCCTCGTCTCGATGATCTCGGGCAGCGCAATCTCCTGCGCTGCCGCCGGCGCATGGACGGACTTCCGCCACCCACCGAAACTCGCGGGTTCGAGCTGAGGCTGGCACAGCACCATGCCGCCCCCGGCAACCTGTCCGGGCACGCCCTCGATCGCCTGCGGAAGCAGCACGGGATCGCGGCGTCTCCAATTGAGCGGGTTGAAGATGCCCACGCCGTCTCCGGGCGGCAGCAGAGTGTCGGCGGCTTCCTCGAGGACCGCTCGGGAGCTCGTCTCGATCCACTCCAGGCGATCCCGGACGTCCCAGGATTTCCCGTGCTCAAAAACCATGCCGCCGGCCGAGCCCCACAGGGTATTGCGGTCCATGCTCAGGAAGATGAGCGTCCACGCGTCGTGGAGGCCCTGCGCCGGGTAGTCGTGTTTCGCGGTCAGGCTCGCGGCCGCGGCCAACGCCTCCGCCGCCTGCAGCAGGTGCTCGCACGCCCGGAACGAAGACTTCACGCGCGGGTTCTCGATCCAGAACGAGTCGAAATCGTAAGCCGTGCCGCCCCGCATCGTCGGAATCTTCAGCCTGTCGGCCCTCAGGAGAGCCAGCAGTTCGTCAATGTACTTCCCCAGGATGGAGAACCGAATCTCGGGGTGATCCGGATTCCGCTTCCACTGCTCGAGGAACTCCCTCGGGAATTCCTTCCGCGCCGGCGCAAGCGCGTAGTCGCCCCCGCCCGCCAGCACGAGAATGGGCGCACCCTCCGGCGTGATCTTCAGCTTCTCCTCGAGGTACTTTTCGATCTCGGCGGTCTGTTGCGGAGTGAGGGGATCCTTCGCCGTCATGACCTGCCCAAGCTCACTATAGTGCCCCGGAGAAATCGAGAGGATTCTGCTGCCGTCGGGCGACTCGGCCCAGTGCACGGCGCTGCCCGTCGGGTTTTTCCGCGTGTAGACCATCGCCTCGAGTCCGAGTCCCGCTGCGATTTGAGCCATCTGGTCGTGCGTCCCGCACACGTCGATCGTCCAGGCAAACCGGGGCCGCACGCCCATCATCTGCTGCTGCCACCGCAGGCCTTCCACACCCAACCGCACCAGCGCCTCGCCTCCGGAGAGGTTGACCGTGGACTCGAGGAAGAAGCCGTTGACCAATTCCACGCGGCCCTCTTTGATGCCGCGCTTCAATTCCTCCGTGCGCTCCGGCCGGAAATTCATCATCGCGATGATGTTGTTCACTTCGGAGAGGACGAAGGCATATTGCGGATCGTCGCGGACGCGGTCCAGGTGATCGAAGTAACTGTTCGCGCAGTAGACGCGTTCCTTCGAGAAGTTGGTCAGCCAGCCGCAGCTCGCCGGATGGAAATTGGGCACGATGTACACGCGCCGGCCCTTGAGGATCGATCCTGCGGCTTCCCGGCCGGATGCCGCCTGCGAAATGAGTGGGACCGCCGCGAGGAATCCTCGCCGGCTGATACTTTCGGTGCTCAGGGCCTTGGTCTTCATCGATTCCTCATGGTGCGCTGCGCTCCCGCGAACTCTCCATCCGGAAGCGCACGTTCCTTCGAGAGCATACCGCCATGGAGACGGGCATGGTTCCGGAGGAGGGCCCGCGCTGCCGCAGAGGGACCGGCGCTGCAGGACTGCCGTTCTTAGTCCGCTTCTCTCACACGGTTTCGTCGCGAGACGCAGGAGATGCCCGTGGATACGAGGCGCGCGACGGGAGCCGCCCGAAGGCGTACTTGAACAGTACGTCGAGGACGGCGACCGAGCGCAACGAAGTAGACATGGGCATATCGTGAGTCGTAACAGACAGCGTGTGAGAGATGCGGGCTTAGTGGTGCCCGCGCGTTGCGGCCCGCGGAGGAGCCAGACCCAGCACCTCGGGCGTGTAGTGCCAGACCAGGCGGATTGGGCGCAGCACCCAATAGAGCGGGAAGAGCGAGCGCGGCAGCGGGAGCCACTCCATCTCCTCCCAGTTCGGGGCGAAGATGCGCAAAAGCCAATAACTCACTCTGTCCCGCAACCGCTCGCGGCTGCGCACCTGAAACAGAGCGGTCTGGAGCGCGGACGTGCCCGGCTTCCGGATGCCCAGGAAATATTCCCACACTTCCCCGGTAAGCCTCTCGAGAACCGGGTCTGCGCCAATCGCCGCGCGCACCGGCGCGGGCGGGCAATACCCGAACAGCTCCCAGGCCAGGCTGATGCCGAGCAACAGCACGCGCCGCGCGCCGAGGGAGTCCGCGCGCGCGAGCAGTGCTTCCCAGTCGAGGTCCGGGCTGGCGCGCAACATGCAAGCCAGGCTGAGCGCGAGTTCCGCGCATTCCCATTCGTGCTTGGCCCCGTGCATCGAGAGAAGCAACGCCAGGTCCTCACGCGAGATGCTGGCGATCTGCTGCCCAAGCAGTGTGTAGGCTTCCTGCCGTTCCCAGAGCTCGTCGTTCGTGAGTGGAAACGAGAAGTAGCACGGGATGGCTTCGCCGTGCAGTTCGACTGCAATCCCCGTCTCCGGATGCCGGTAGAGATAGTGGTATTCCGTCCCGAGATACACGGCATCGGCGGACCGTTGTGAACGGTGGTGCAGGCTGTACCCTGCCGACTCGAGCAGCCGTGCGGCATCGTGAATCGCCCGCCGCGGGATCAACAAGTCGAGATCGGAAAACTGCCGGAGCGCAAGATCGCCGTAAGCGAGAACGGCAAGCACCGGGCCTTTGTACGGCAGCATCGGGCAGCCCGCGGCCAGGAATTGTTCGTTGAGCCTGAGCAGCTCACGCGAGACGATCGCGTTTTTGTGCTCGATCGCCCGCGCCCGCGATTCCAGCGCTGCCCACGCGGCCTCCGGCACGCGATCTTTGTGTGGTGTCACGCACCGGTACAACTGCGCCGTGAGCCGGTTGCGGCGTGCCGCCTGAAGCAGTCGCTCCCACTCGAGGTCCGGTGGCGGCACCGCTCCCGTCGGAGCTGTGTCACCGCCTTGGATGAATCGGCCGCACTCAAGCAGGAACTGGTGCTCGGGAGTCAGAATTGCTTTCTTGTTCACAGAGTACGCTCTCGGCGTGTGCACGAACACAGTGCAGCAGAACCGGCAACCCGTCCAGCACGCGGGGACGAGCGAGGCGGAAAACAGGAACCTGCAATGCCAGGGCCATGCAGCGGCGCCGGTGCCGTGCTGCCGATTCCGGTTTCACCAGCAACGAAGCCAGGAACGAGTGTCGCATCAATTCCGAGGTTGCATCGGCGAGGTTCAGCGCCGTGATGCAGAGGTCGTCTTCCTCGGCGAGAACGTAAAGCGCGTGGAGCGGAACCGAGGACGGTGCGAAACGCTCACGGACCGTCCAGCCCAGCTTTTCTTCGGCCACCCGCAGCCTGCGCACCGGCCCCTCGCGTGCTTCGAAATGTCGGAGAGCATCTTCCCGGAGCTTCAGTTGGGGGAAACCCGATAGGACCGCTACAGGCGCCCGGTCTTCAGCGACGACCGCGTGGTCGTCGGCCACAAGGCAATCGCCCTCGCGGCAGAACGCCAGCGCCATGGTGGACTTCCCTGCGCCGGAAGCCCCGAGAAAAGCAACGGCATGGTCGCCCGATCTGACGACGCTCGAGTGCAGCACGAGAAAGCCGCGCTGGAACATCGCGATGCCGAGACCCTGCCCGAGGACCCAGTTCCTGACAATGCGGTCGTCCGCTCCCGGAGCCGGGTCAACCAGAATTTCTCGCCCTGCGCTGATTCGAAGGGCGCCACGCCGGCAGCAGAACAGCCACACCGTTCCGTTCTCTGCCCAGGACTTCCGACCCTCCCCGGACTGCGGCGGGGTCCTCGCGACGTGAGAGCGGCGCACGACCAGATCCGGCGCGGATTGGGACCGGGAGAGTTCCGGAAGCGGAATCTCGGATTCGATTACAATTTCGTAAGCTGAGTATAGTCCCATTACCCGATTCGGGCTCCTGGAGACACGGACCGAGCGGGACGTTAAAACCTGTTAACGACTATGTTACTTAGACCCGCCCGGCACAGGCCCCTGTGCGTCTATTAAATGGCCATCATTGTATGATCAGCCCGGGAATTGTCAGTGATTCACGGTGACATGAGCCGTCTTCACTGGTGTAACGCTCGCCCAGGCGGCTCGCCAACCCACTATAAGAGAAGCGGTACCTGCAGTTACACCGACCGAAAGCCTCAGAAGAGGGGAGTTCAGCCAGAAGCTGACAGCCGTGCCGGTGGCCAACAGCAGCGACGGCAGGATCCACGGGCCGGCCACGATTCTTAAGTAGGGAGCGACAGTAATCTTCAGCCGGCGCTGTAACATCCCGAGCAGCGGGATATGTGTAACGGCGATCTGGGTTACCGCCGTTGCCATCACCGTGCCCGCCACGCCGAGCTTGAGGATCAGGAAAACCGAAAGGCAGACATTCGCGACCGCCTCAACGATCGCAACTTTTCCGCACCTGCGCTCCTGGCCCATGGCGCAGAGCGTCAGCCCCGTTGGGCGGTAGAGCGCAACCGTGAGGAACGCGACTGCCACCCAGAAGTTTACCGCCCAACCGCAGTAGTACTTCGCTCCGACCCAGAGGCTCACAGCATCGCGGCCATAGCAGCAAATGCCCCACGCGAAGATGAGTGCGACCCCGCCGAACCGCCGCATCTGCGTCAAGTATGCCACCCGGATTCCGGCGGTCGCGTCTACTGCTTTGAGTTTCATTAGCGCGGGAAGCAATGGCGAGTGTTGCGCGCCCAGGATAGTGTGCAGCGTAGAGGCGATCCTCTGCATGAGCGAGAGCGGGACGACAAACGCCGGCCCGAGCAGAAGACCGATGAGCACGTTGTCGCTCTGGTATGCGATCAGGTAGCCCAGGTCCGTCAGCAGGAAACCCATTCCCGAGTAGAGCAGCCGAAGGGTATCCCGCAGATTTGTGAGTCGAAGCTGCGGCGGCGCAATCCTGCAGATGCGAAAGAAGGCGAGTACCCCAGCCGCGAAGCCGAGCACCAGTGTCCACATCGTTTGGGACGCGGCCAGAACCCACAGCGGGGCCGCCATGCCAACAAGAACTAACGTCAGAATCAGGTTGCCGATGCTGCTGGCGATCAGCAGCATTCTCCCGGCGCTATACCAGCCCAGGCCCGAAAGGTAGGCGTTCGCAGCACCGAGCGTCATCGCAGCGCCGGCGGAAAGGAAAGTCCAGAACACGAGAGCCGCCAGCGACGGCCCATGGTTTCTCAGCAGGAGCCACGCAACGCCACTCGCGAGGCCGCCAAGCGCCGCGTAGAGTGCCATCAGCGTGGTCAATTGCCGGAAGGAATGAGCCGCGGCCGCCGGGTCTTTGCGAGCCCAGGCTTCGGCGCTCGATCGCATCAGCGCGGCGCTCGTCCCCCGCTGTAACATCAGCAGGTAGCCGGCGATGTTCCCGGCGGTGAGCCAGAACCCGTACTCTGCCAGCGAAACGCCGCGCGTCAGCAGGCGCACGGAGACAAGTCCCGCCGCTAGCGTGACCGCCGTATGCAGGTTCGAGACGGTCCAATCCAGCGTGTACTGCCGGTTCGGGAAGAGGGACAACAGCCGCGGAATTTCCATTGCGGGAAACCAAGTATAAGCCGGCAGTGCCAGGCTTGCGGCCAGGATTCCAATAATCGGTTATCCTCTTCAGTTAGTCGAGTCAGACCGCGCCTATGCTTGCAACACGCAGATCGATGCTTTCCGCCTTGCTGGGAGCTCCGGCCGCCGCTCTCGCACAGACGATACGGAGCGCTGACGGCGTTTACACCGGCTTCAAGGCTGACAATGTGCCGGAACGCACGGAGTGCGGATTGGGTGCACTCATGCCCTGGGCCGGCGCGCTCTGGGCCGTTACGTACAATTCCCACTTGGCGGGGACCGGCACCGGGCTCGGACTTTACCGCATTGGCGAAGATCTCGAGGCGGAGCGCGTGCACGTCCACGACGGCACGCACGCGAACAGGCTCATCCATCACGAAACGAACCAGTGCCTTATCGGCCCTTACGTGATTGACTCAAAGGGCGAGTGGCGTTTCATTCCCGAGTTCCGGAACCACCGTCTGACCGCGACCATGCGGCACCTGAGCGCGCCTGCCGAGAAAGTCTACTACCGGACGATGGAGGGGCTCTTCTTCGAGATGGACCTCGCCACACGGAAGCCCGTCTTGATCTCCGATCTCGCGCGGGAGATGAACATTTCGACGCGTCCGCATTTCAAGGGTCGCTACACCGCGCAGCAGCGCGTCGTGGTGTCCAACAACGGGTTCTATGAATACGGCGACAGGCAGGCCGGTCTTTTCGAGTACGACGGCAAGCGCTGGAAGCGTCTTCGAGAAAAGCCATATATGGACGTCGCGGCCCGCGAGAACATGGGCAATGTCCTGTTTGCGAGCGGATGCGAGCGGATGCCAGCCATGGGCGGAGAGCACCACCCACTCCTATCAGCGCCGCGGCCTGTACGTTGTGACCGTTCGCGGCGAGAGCGCCGGCGCTGGGACCGGTGTCTTCCACGTCCGCGTCATCGTCGAGTGAAGGTGTCAAAGAGGTCAAAGGAGTCAAAGGGACAGCCTGAATTGAGCGGTTCGCTGAAAGAGCGAGGGGGACGGAGCGCTCCGGCACCTCCGCGATTTTCAAAAGCCCTCTCTGCGTCGAGATTCTGCACACTCCACCTTTCGTCCGGTCCTCCGACAAGCTGCTGGACCGGACGGTTCGTTGGCTCCAAGCGCCGTGACTCCTGCGCATCGTGTAAACGAGGAGGTTCTGCGCACGAGAACGGCCCTACTACGATCCCTGGGAGATCGGCGAAAGGGACGGAGCAGTGCGTCCCCTTCGACGTTTTGACGAAGCGCTCAATTCAGGCTGTCCCTTTCGGCGGGGCCTTTCGGCGGGGCCCTTTCGGCGGGGCGGGGGCCTTTCGGGGGGGCCTGGTTGTAGCGATAGTATCTCGGGTTCCGGGAGGGCGCCTGCTCGGGAGGGCCAGCGCGGGGGTGCCGGTCCTCCATATGAGCGTGGCGCGCGCCAGAGCGCAGGGGTGGGAGCTCGGTGCTTCCCGAAGTCGCCGGGCTAGGGAAAACACCTGGGATCCCGCACAAATGATAAACCCGTCGCGCCTCGTGCGGTAGCGAATAGATGCGCATTCCGTTTCTTTGCGCATGATTGCGCGTGCTGCGCACTCTACTCGCGCGCTTCTGGAGTTCAATTCATTCCGGATCTTGTTGTCCGCATGTCCATGATGGCTTAGCGGCGGGATGCGGGCGGCGTTATCGAGATCGCTGGCATCGCGGGCAGTAATGTGTCCCGCGCTGGGCTACCACCATTCGGCGAATCGGCGCCCCGCATCGGAGACAAGGCTCCCCCTCACGCGCGTAGACTTGATGGTGCGCCTGGAACGAGCCGGCACGCCCGTCCGCGTCCACGTAATCGGAGATCGATGAGCCGCCGCACTCAATGGCAGTACGTAGTACCTCCTGAATGGCCGCATACAGCCGGTGCGTTCGCTCGCGCCCGAGTTGCGCAGCGGTCGTTAGCGGGTGCATTCGCGCACGGAAGAGCGCCTCGTCCACGTAAATGTTCCCGAGACCGCCGAGCACGGCCTGGTTCAGCAGCAGGGGTTTGATCCGGCCCCTTCGATTCCTCAGCAGGTGCGTGAACTCCTCTTCGGTCACCAGAAGCGCGTCCGGGCCGAGGCGGGCCACGCGCTCGGGTACTTCTTCACACACCTCGATCCGCCCGAACTGCCGGATGTCGTCGTAGAGCAAGGTCCCGCAATCGAGTTCCCACACGGCCCGCGTGTGCACGCCTGGAGCGCAATTCCACAGCAGTTTGCCGGTCATCCCCAGGTGAATTGTGAGCTGCATCCCGCCGCTCAGCTCGACGATGATGAACTTGCCCCGGCGCCGGACCGCCTCGATGAGCCGCCCGCGGAGGCGCTTCGCAGTCTCTGGCGGGTCCGCCCGAAGCACCAGCGTGGAATAGAACCGGGCGTCGCGGATTTCGCGCCCCACAAGCCTCTGGGTCACCGTTCGTACGATGGTCTCTACTTCCGGCAGTTCCGGCACGCTAAAATCTTCCCATGTCGTACAAGCATTTGCAGCTCCCTGGCCGGCGGACGTTCTCGGCTTTCACTCTCGGGCGAATGGCAGTGCCTGCCCTGGTTCTGCTCGCCTTTGGTCTCGGCGGGTGTGGAAAAACCGGCCAGCGTGTGATCGGCGTTGTGCCCAAAGGTGCAAATCACATCTTTTGGCAAACGGTGCATGCCGGCGCAGTCAAGGCCGGGCGCGAGTTCGGTTTCGAGATCGAGTGGAACGCTCCGACGCTCGAGATCGACGCCAGCCGCCAGATCGGCATCATCGAGTCGATGGTGAACCGCAGGCTCGCCGGGATCGCACTGGCGCCGGTGGATCGCCAGGCGCTGGTCGGCATTGTCGAACGCGCCGCTGACGAGAGAATCCCGGTGGCCATCTTCGATTCCGGCATCGACACGCCGCGGCGCATCGCCTACGTGGCCACCGACAACGTCGAAGCGGGCCGCATGGCCGCGCGCCGCATGGGCGAGGCTCTGGGCGGCAAGGGCAAGGTCGCGATCATCGGCTTCATGCCCGGCAGCGCCTCGACCATGGAGCGTGAGTCCGGGTTTCAGGACTCGCTGCAACTGCTCTACCCGGAGGTCACGATTGTGGGCATGCAGTTCGCGATGGCCGATCGGGCCAAGGCGATGGCGGCAACCGAGAATCTCCTGAATGCCCACCCGGACCTGGCGGGCATCTACGCCGACAACGAGTCGAGCTCCAGCGGCGCCGTGCAGGCGCTCAAGTCGCGCAAATCAAAAGCCTTGCTGGTTGCGATGGATGCGTCGGACCAGTTGATCGCCGACATGAAGGCGGGATACATCGATTCGATCGTCGTGCAAAACCCGTTCAAGATGGGGTATGAGTCCGTGAGGGCAATCGCGCTGAAGATACGGGGCGAAGGGCCGCTGAACGCGAGCATCGACAGCGGCGCCATGCTGATCCGGCCGTCCGACCTCGATAAACCGGATGTGCGCGCGCTGCTCTATCCGGGTATCGAAAAGTACCTTAAATAGCACAAAAATACACGCAAAATGCCCTTATTAGGCGCATTCTGCACGTCAAAAAGACCCTTTTAGCGGGCACTGCGGTCCCGCCACCACGACTCGATGGAGGCGCGGTAGCGGGAGTAGAGGTACGAGGTGCCCAGCAGGAGGGCGCCCAGACCGGCGAAGGCGGCCACGCGGTAGATCCCCCGGCTCATCTGCCACACATCGTAGAGGTAGAGCTTCGCGACGACGACGACGATGAGCGCGAGCCCCGCGACGCGATCGGGCAACGAGCGCGTCCGAACGCCGATGGCAACGAGGACGACGGCGCATGCGGCGAGGAGAATCGAAACGGCCGTGCTTTCGAGAATAGCGACTTCGGGTCCAGGCGCGCTCCGCTCAGCCCACGCCAGCACCTCGAGCACCAGCGCCCAGATCGCAACCAGATGCCCGCCCAGGTATGCGAAGAGCGCTTCGACCCGGCCCACCGCACGCGCCTGCGACGCCGCAAACCACAACGCGGCTGCGGCCGTAATGAATGTAAGGAAGCGCGCGTTGAGGAACATCGCGTAGAGGCCGGGACTGGCGTACATCTGCGCGTCCACCGCGAGCAGCCGGCAGCCTGCCAGGAAGAAGACGGCCAGTGCGATCCAAATGAGCTTGCGTGAAGCGGCACGCGCGCCGATCCAGGCCAGCGCTGCGGCCTCGAGCGCCCATGCGATGGTGACGCGCCAGGCGCTGAACTGAATGGGGATGGCGAGCGTGGTAAAGCATGCGGCGACGCCGGCGTAGAGTGTGGCCGCTGGAACGACCCGCCGAATCTCACGCGCCACGCCGAGGTGCAGCAACGCGAGCGCGGCCGCGAGCAGTCCCAAGTAGGGTCCGTAAGCGGAGTGGAGCAGATCGTACGATGCGCTGAAGTAAGCGGCGGCGTTCAGTACGGAGAGCGTGAGATCGCCTGTGTCGGCCCGGCCGGTGCGCAGCACGCGCCACGGCGTCCACGTGAAGAACACGAAGAACGCCACCGTGATCAGCGCAAACACGACCTCGTGCGGGTTGTGGTGCTTCAACTCGAAGTGGGAAATAGCATAGGGCAGCCAGAAGCTCGCGAGGGTGGTGAGAGGCAATGCGCGTCTCGCGGTCGCGCCCGCCAGAATGAGACCCGCTACCGACAGCAACAGCGCCCAGGAGACCGACCGTAGGGCGTGCGGGCTCCACACGGCGAAGATCGTTTCGGTGAATGCAAGCTGGCCGACGAGCGCCAGCCACGGCACCCGGCCCGCAGCAAACAGAGCATAGAATGCGAGCGCGAAAAACGTGGCAGCGGGTTTGTCGCTGTTGTGGAAGCCGAGCAGCCACGACCAGTAGAGGAACAACGTCGCAACGACGGCGAGCAATTCGAGGACGCGCCAGTTGCGGAAGCGGGAGAAGACAACGGCGCCAATGCCGAGCAGCAGGACATAGCCGAGGAAGGGCCACGGCCGGTCTTCGCCCGTGCTCAGCACCAACGGTGTGAGGTATCCACCCGCGAGTCCCAGGGCAGCGATCGCGGCAGAACCATAGCGAAGCGCCAACATTCCGGCGGCCGCTGTGTTCAGCGCCATCAGCAGAAAAGCCAGCCCGTGTGGGACGAGTTGATAGAAGCCGTACGCGGCGTAAAAGGAAACGTACAGGATGGCGATGCCCGCGCCGCAAATTCCCTGAGCGAAGATGCGCTCATCCCGGCGCCGGAATCGCTCGGCCAGCCCCACAGTTGCGAGGCCGGCAAGCACACCGGCGAACACGCGCCCGCGCTCGCCGATCCAGCGGTTGTCTACTGCGTACTTGAAGAAGAACGCGATGCCGAGCACCAGCGTGATGACGCCGACGCGGTTCAGCCAGAGCAGCCCCACGCGGGTTTCGAAGAGGCCGCCGCCGGAAGCCGTCGCCGCGGGCGGGGCTTGCGGGGGCGGGGTGCTCTCGGCCGGCGATGGTGGGATGATTTCGGGCGCACGCGGCAGAGGCGGCGTCTCTTCTGCCTGAGGCAGAACCGGCGGCGGCGCGGCGTGAGCGGAAGCGCCTGGTTGAAGTCCGAGCGAGTGCTCTATGCGGTCCAGGCGCTGCTCTGTCTCCTGCTGCCGGCGCACCAAGCGGAGGATGGCCTCGGTGAGTGCGTCCATGCGCTCCTGCTCGGGCTGGCCCATCGCGTTCATTGTACCGAGTTGAGTCACGACCGCCTCATAGCGCACTCAACATCGGGCACTGAAGCGACAGACGGGAAAAGTTACAGCGGGGGGCGCGCCGAGATCCGCCGGAAGCGATCCGATGCGGGCGCACGGAGCACACCCTATCCCTGAAAACGTTCCGTCTGTCCCCGGGTTTCCCCCCCGGAAACTTGTGAGAGCCGGGGCGAGTACGGCAGAATCGAGCCATGCGGAGTCTCCGAGTTTTTTCCTTTGCGGCGGTCCTCCTGGCGTGCGTTCAGGCCGCCGCGGCCCAACAGGCGTTCGATCTCGTGATTCGCAACGGACGGATCATCGATGGCACGGGCTCGCCGTGGTACTCGGCGGACCTCGGCATCCGGGGCGGCAAGATCGCCGCCATCGGGAACCTTGCGGATCGACAGGCTGCGCGAGCAATCGACGCGCGTGGGATGGTGGTCGCGCCGGGGTTCATCGACATGCTCGGCCAGTCGGAGATCAACATCCTGGTGAACCCAAGTGTGCCGTCGAAGGTGTTTCAGGGGATCACGACCGAGATTACGGGCGAGGGAGGATCCGTCGCGCCGTTGAACGAGCGCATGGTCGAGGCCGACAGCGCGCGCCTCGCGCATTACGGAATCAAAGCGGACTGGCGCGATTTCACAGGGTACTTCGCGCGGCTGGAAAAGCAGGGCATGGGCATCAACCTGGCCAGCTATGTCGGCGCGACGCAGGTGCGCAGGATGGTGCTGGGCGACGATGATCGCAGCCCGACGACCGCGGAACTGGAGCGGATGAAGGCCCTGGTCGCTCAGGCCATGCGCCAAGGCGCGGTTGGCGTTTCCACTTCGCTGCAGTACGCGCCGGCGCCTTACGCCAAGACCGGCGAACTGATCGCGCTCGCGGCAGAGGCATCGCGCTGGGGCGGCATCTATGCGACGCACCTGCGCAGCGAGGGCAGCGGAATCTTCGCCGCCCTCGACGAAGCGTTTCGCATCGGCCGCGAGGCCAACATCCCGGTGGAAATCTGGCACCTGAAGGCGGCCGGAAAGCCGAACTGGGGACGCATGCCGGAGATCGTAGCCCGCATTGAAGCCGCGCGGCAATCCGGTGTGGATGTGACCGCGGACACCTACGCGTACACGGCGTGGTTCAACGATTTCTCGGCGTTCGTTCCGCCGTGGGCGCACGACGGCGGCGACGACAAGTTGCTCGCGCGGCTGCGGGATCCGGGGACCCGCGCGCGCATCCGGCGTGACATGGAGACGCCTTCGGCGGAGTGGGACAACGAGTGGTCGAATATCGAAGGACCGGAGGCCGTGCTCATCGGCGTCGTGAACAACCCGGCGCTGCTGCCGCTCGAGGGGAAGACACTGGCCGAGATTGCGCGCTCGCGGCAGAAGGAGCCGATCGAGACCCTGTTTGACCTGCTGATCGAAGACAACGCGGCGACCGGCGTCGCGGTGTTCGGAATGTCGGAGCCCGACGTGGCGCTCGCGTTGCGGCAGCCCTGGGTTTCCATCTGCAACGATTCGGGCGGGACGGCACCGGAGGGCATCCTCGGGCAGGAGCATCCGCACCCGCGCGCGTACGGAACTTTTCCGCGGATTCTGAAGAAGTACGTGCGGGAGGAGAAGCTGCTGACGCTCGAAGACGCCATCCGCAAGTTCAGCGCGCTGCCGGCGCAGCGCATGCGGCTGGCGGACCGAGGCGTGCTCAAGCAGGGGATGTGGGCCGACGTGGTGGTGTTCGATCCCGAGACGATTCACGACGTCGCCACCTTTGCCGATCCCAACCGCCTCTCGGAGGGAATGCGCTTCGTACTCGTGAATGGAGTGCCGGTGGTGGATGAAGGGAAGGCGGCGGCGGCGCTGCCGGGGAAGGTGCTGCGCGGGAGCGCAGGACGGTAGGGAGAAGCAAAGAAGCTATCAGCGATCGGCGGGAAGCGAAGAAGCTGTCAGCGATCGGCTATCAGCTTGGGAGTACGGCGTCGCTGGACGAGCGTTCGTTCGGTGTGGGTGAACGGGACGCAGACTGCTCGCTGCGCTCGTGGGTCGGTGTCAGATAAGACGGCTCTGCGCATCGCTTTCGTGATATCCGAGGGCTAGCCGACTCCCTTAGGTCGCGGCTCGGTAACAGATGCGGTCGCGGCTCGGTAAAGCACGCGGAAGATGTGTGCCACAAGGGTCGTCACAACGAGGTTTGCTTAGTTCCCGTCGCGCGCACCCGAAGCGGCGGAAAATCCCTGGGCGGCCATGCCGGCCTGCTCCAATTCCGCGAGCGCAGCCTCCTCGTGCGTGCTCAGGATCGGCTTTGGCGGCGCGGCCAGGATGGATTCGACTCTATCTCGCACCGCGGCTTCGAATGTCCGGCTCCCTTTGGATTCCCAGACGCTGCGCTGGGATCGTGATGCGAGCCGCGGACGGCTCAGCACGCTCCGGTAGTGCTCGAGCGTGTGGGCGGCGGTGAGATAGGCGGGGCTGTGCCCCACTTCTTTGATGAGATCGACAGCGAGGGTTACGTCATCCACGGGAATGCCGCGCTGGAAACGCAGAAAGTAGCCGGCGATCTCGTCGTCTGCCACCAGAGCTTCGGGCGACATCGCGAGCGTGGCCTCCAGGTTCCCGGCGCCCCAGATGACGTTCACGCCCGCGGCGGCGTGCGCGAGGCCGGTCATCATCTTCTCGAAGGCGGACTGGGCGTCGAAGGTCATCGCCTCCGTGGACATCCAGGATGCCGACGGAAGGCCGTGGAACCGCGCGAGGTCCGCGCCGGCTGCCTGCAGCAGCGCGTTCTCGGGAGCACCGGTCAGGGCAATGGCCGTGGACATATCGATGACGTGCGCGAAACCGATGTTGTAGATGCACGGTCGTCCCGGCTCGAGCAATTGATTGATGATGAGTCCGCTCAGCGTATCGGCATCGCCGATGACGAGGCACCCGGCCAGTGTGACCGGCGCGGTGGCGCCGGCGAGAGGCTCGGAGTTGATCATGACGGGCACGCCGAGGCCGGCCGTGGACTTGAACACGCCGAGCGCGAGCGCGCTCCAGTGCAGAGGGCTCAGGATACTGAAGCCGGTGCTGACGATGGGGCGCTCCCGGAGGCTGACATCCCCCGCGAGCACCTGCGCCATTTCCATAACGAGCCGCGCGCCCGCGGGCGTATAGATGCAGGGCCGCAGGTGCTTCGTGGTGTTCCGCGCCATGATGCGGAAACCCGCGAAATCGCGGCAGACCGGCGGATAGTCGGCGACGCTGGTGCCGACCATGCCGTGCAGGTTGGGGCAGTTCTCGACGATACGCGCGAGTTCGGCGAGGTCCTGCGACTTCAGGTCTTCACGCACGCGGCCCCGGGTGACGTAGAGCGCGTTGCCGGTGAGGACGACCGTTTCTCCATCCGGCCCGAGCTCACGAACGTTGCCGGCGCGGTCGGCCATGCGGACCTTCCGCGGAGCTTCGGCGAGGGCCCACGCGACCAGCTTTTGCGGGATGCGGACAATGTCTCCGGAAGCCGTTGCGCCCGCATCCTGGAGCAGAATGCGGATTTCGGGATCATCGACTCGCACACCGGTTTCGGTGAGGACCTCTAATGCAGCTTCGTGAATGCGGGCGCAGTCGCGCTGTTCGAGCACCATGGCGTTTAACAAGGTAGCTCAAATCGGAATTCCATTCTGCACGGAAAATCCCTGGGCGGCCATCGCTTTCGTGATATCCGAGGCCTAGCCGACTCCCTTACGGTCGCGGCTCGGTAACAGATGCGGTCGGGGTGACAGATGCGGTCGCGGCTCGGACGAACGAACGCGTGCATCCTTCGCCGGGTGTACACTACCCTGCGAGGTCGAGCCATGTTGAGAGGTCTCCCAGCAATCTTCGTATTGATGACGGCGCCGGCGCGGTTCAGCGCGGCGGAGATTCCGGCCGATGTTCGCGCCACGGAGCAGCAGTATCTGGCGAAGGCGCAACACAACATCGAGCTGTACCGCAAGCAGGACGCGGTGATCCAGATTCTTGACGCGAGCGGCCGCCCGATGCAGGGCGCCGCGGTCGAAGTGAACCAGGTGCAACAGGACTTCCTGTTCGGTTGCATCCTGTTCCCGCTGACGGGGCACCAACTGGCCGCCGGAGAACGAGAGTTGTACCAGGAGCGGTTTCTGGGCCTGTTCAATTTCGGCATTCTGCCGTTCTACTGGAAGTATTACGAGCCGGAGCCCGGCCATCCGCATTGGCCTGACATGGGACAGACCATGGAGTGGGCCAGCCGGAACGGAGTCACGCTCAAGGGCCACCCACTGGTTTGGAGCGACGAGGCGGGCATTCCTTCGTGGCTCCCGCGGTTTCCCGTGGAGTTTCACGAGAGGCTGCTCGAGGCCAGGGTGCTCTCCACGGTTGCGGGTTTTGCGGGGCACATCGATTTATGGGACGTGGTGAACGAACCGATTCACCTGAACGCCTGGGAGGACAAAGACGCAAAGGGCAAGATGTACACGGCCGAGCAGCGTGCGAACTATGTGGAGAAGGCGCTGCGCTGGGCGCACACGGCCAACCCCAATGCGAGGCTGATGGTGAACGAGTACGACGTGATTCCGAACCACGACACGTTCTGGAAACAGGACGCCCCGCCACGCGAGCGGTTCCTGGCCCTGGTGAAAGAACTGCGGCGCCGCAACGCGCCGGCATTCGAGGTGGGCTTTCAGGCGCATGAGCCGCGTACCGAATGGTTCTCGCCCGAGAATGTCTGGCAGGCGTTTGAAACTTTCGCCGGCGAGGGTTTTCGCATTCACATCACCGAGTTCACGCCGCAATCATCCGGCAAGCCGATCACGGGAGGATGGAGGAGCGGCGCGTGGACCGAGGATGCGCAGGCCGAGTTCGCCGAGCAGATGCTGCGGCTGAGTTTCGGCCACCCGAACGTAATGTCTTTCAATTTCTGGGGACTCTCGGACCGCGACGTGTGGCTGCCGGCCGGCGGTCTGGTGGACAAGGACTACAATCCGAAGCCCATCTACACGCGATTGCGAAAGGTGATCCGCGAAGAGTGGATGACTCGGAATCTCCCGCTGAAATCGGATCAGGAAGGGCGCGCGGCGTTCCGCGGTTTCTGCGGCAAGTATCGCGTGCACGTGAAGGCGCCGTCGGGGAAGGAGACGGACTTCGACCTCCATCTCAGCCGGGAAGGCGAGCGGGAATTCCGGCTGCGGCTGTGAGCTGGCGCGGCTGCCGTCAGATCCGGAGTCGCTATGGTAAGGACGCCGGAGAGCGGGTCGCGCGGGCAGCGTCGGGCCGGCGGGCCGGCGGGCCAGAACAGGTGTGCGACATAGTAGTGGAAGGCTCCGGACCGCGCCAAATGAAGCTCCGTAGGAGCGGAAGATAGTAGCCCACGGCGCGAGCCGTGGGAACGACATGTCCGTGCGGGAGCCCCGGAGGGGCGTAAGAGCATCTTTCGCCCCTACCGGGGCTTGATGGAACCTGCAACCCTCCCACGGCTCACGCCATGGGCTATGCTGTTTCGCCCTGACGGGCTGAAGAAGCGGCCCTGCGTACAGGTGCGCTCAGATTCCGGCGAATTGCCAGGGAATCGGGATTCCGCCACTTTGATCTCGCGGACCCGACCCGAAGAGGCCGGTTGCACCCGGCGGAGGCCATGGCATAGGGTGGGAGTACGGAGCCCGTTCCGGCCCGCCGCAAGCCGGCGCAGCCCACCGGGATCGGTTTGCACCGGCAGCGGTTTTGACCGGCACAGAGGGGTTTGTTCGGGAAGGCGTGGATGAGACGCATCTGGACGATCCTGATCGCACTCGCGGCGGTGTACGCCGTGCTCGTGGCCGGACTGGCCATCGCCATGCTGCAGCCGCCGGCCGTGTTCGGGAAGATCATGGCGAAGTTGCCCGGTCCGGCATTCCTGATCCTGCCTTTCAAGCCGATGTGGCTGGTTTTGCGGGCCGGGCATTTGCGGATCGGCAGCCCGGCGCCCGGCTTCGCACTCGAGAAGCTCGACCGGACAGGCCGCGTGGCGCTCCCGGACCTGCGCGGCAAGCCGGTAGTGCTCGTTTTCGGCAGCTACACTTGACCGCCGTTCCGCCGGGAGGTTCCCGAGCTCAACAGAATCTACCGCGAGTACAAGGACCGCGTGGCGTTCTATGTGGTCTACATCCACGAAGCGCACCCGAGCGACGCGTGGCAGATGGCCAGCAACATCCACGATCAGGTGGTCTTCGCCACGCCGGCATCTTTCGAGGAGCGCAGCAAGGTGGCCGGTTCCTGCGTTCGCAGGCTGGGCATCGAGATTCCCGCGCTGGTGGATGACATGAAGGACGCGGTGGAGGCCGCCTATACAGGGTGGCCGGACCGCCTGTATGTGATCGGCCCGGACGGCCGTGTGGTCTACAAGAGCGCCGCCGGGCCGTTCGGCTTTCACCCGGCGCGGATGGAGCGGGAACTGAAAAGACTGGCTCCGGCCGCGCCGAAACTGCCCACGCCGTAGTGCCAGGCGGAGGCAGGCAGGGTATTCTGGGGCGAATGGGCAAACTCCCGGAGTTCCTTTGTGTGCTCGTTGTGTCCCAGGCGTACGCGCAGACGGCGCTGACTCTGCCGGATGCGGTAGCCCGCGCCTCCAAGAACTACCCGGCCGTGCAAGCGTCGATGGAACAGGCCGCGGCGGCGGCAGCCGGAATCGACGTCGCGCGCGCCGCATACCTGCCGAGGGCCGACCTGCTCGCGCAAGTGAATCGCGCCACGCGGAACAACGTGTTCGGCCTGCTGTTGCCGCAATCCGTAATCCCGTCGATGTCCGGCCCCGTGCTGGGGACGAACGATCTGACGACGGTGTGGGGCAGCGCCGCCGGCGTGCTTGTCTCCTGGCAGCCTTTCGATTTTGGCTTGCGCAGGGCGAACGTGGATACGGCGCGCGCGGCGGCAAGACGCGCCGATGCCGGCAATGCGGTCACCGCGCTTCAGGTGAGCGCCGCAGCGGCGGACGCGTTCCTGACGGCGCTTGCCGCCGAGCAGAGGGTCACGGCTTCGCGCGCGGGGGTGGAGCGCGCCAGGGTGTTTCACGAAGTGGTTGCCGCGGAGGCGCGGGTGGGGCTGCGTCCGGGTGCTGATGAAGCGCGTACGCGCGCGGACCTCGCAGCCGCCGAGATCCGGCTGATCGGGGACCAGGGCAACGAGGCTGCCGCCAGGGTAGCCGTGGCACAATGGACGGGCGCACCGCAAGATTCGCCGCTCTCTGCCGGTCCTCTGTTGACCGCCGGACCGGAGCCAACGGCGCCGCCGGCGCTGAGCGAGCACCCGGCGGTTCGCACACAGGGTTTCGCGATCGAGGAGGCCAAGGCGCGCGAGCGGGCCGTAGCGCGGTCGTATTATCCGAGGTTTGCGCTTCAGGGCGCGAGCTACGCGCGGGGCACCGGCGCCCGGCTGAACGGTGAGGTTGGAGGAGGGCTGACGGGGCTGGGGCCCGACACGCAGAACTGGGCCATCGGGATGACCGTGACGTTTCCCGCCTTCGATTTTCCGGTGTTGCGCGCGGAGGAGCGCGCCGAAGCGCATCGTGAGAGCGCCGAACGAGCGCAGTACAATCGGCTCGTACGGGACCTGGAGGCGGACGTCGCCAAAGCACACGCTCAGCTCGAGGCTGCGCGCCGCGTGGCTCAGAACACGCCGTTTCTACTCGAGGCTGCGCGGGCTGCGGAACTCCAGGCTTCGGCGCGATACAAAGCGGGGCTGGGGACGGTTCTCGAGGTGGCGGAAGCACAGCGGCTGCTTACGCAGGCGGAGACTGACGACGGGCTCGCCCGGCTCGGGGTGTGGCGCGCTTTGCTGGCGCTCGCGGCGGCCGAGGGCGATCTCGGTCCGTTCCTGAAGGCAGCCGGCCAATAGGAGGGGTTTCCCGATGCGCCTTGTTCTGCTCTCGATGCGCAGGCCGCTCACGGTGATCGTGGCGGTGGTCGCGCTGGCGCTCGCCGCGGGGCTCGCGCTCCGCCGCATGCCGGTGGACATCTTTCCGAAGCTGGGAGCTCCGCAGATCTATGTCGCGCAGCCGTACGGCGGCATGGATGCGAGCCAGATGGAAGGCTTCCTTACTTATTATTACGAGTACCACTTCCTCTACATCACGGGCATCGAGCACGTGGAGTCGCGCAACATCCAGGGCGCCGCGCTCATGAAACTCGTGTTCCACCCGCAGACGGACATGAGCCAGGCGCTGGCCGAGGTGGTGGGATACGTGAATCGCGCCCGCTCGTTCATGCCGCCCGGCGCGGTGCCGCCGTTCATCGTCCGCTACGACGCGGGCAGCGTTCCGGTGGGGCAACTCGTGTTCACCAGCTCATCGCGATCGCCCGGCGAAATGCAGGACATCGCGCTCAACCGTGTGCGGCCGATCTTCGCGACGCTGCCGGGCGTCTCGGCGCCGCCTCCTTTCGGCGGCAACCAGCGCACGATCGTGGTGCGCGTGGATCCCGACCGGCTCCGCCAATACCGGGTCTCACCGGAAGAGGTCGTCAGGGTGGTGAGCCGGGCCAACACAGTGCTGCCGAGCGGCAACGTGAGGACGGGAAGCCTGATTCGCGTCGCATCCACGAACGCGACCCTCGGCGCGAATATCCAGGAATTGCTCGATGCGCCTGTGCGGCTCGGGGCGGGGCCCTCGGTCTATCTGCGGGACCTCGGCACGGTGCAGGATTCGACGGACATCATCGTCGGGTACGCGCACGTGGATGGGCGGCGCACGGTTTACATCCCGGTGACGAAGCGCGCCGACGCTTCGACGCTCGGCGTCATCAGCCGCGTGAAAGCGGCGCTGCCGGCCATGCGCGCCGTGGCGCCCGAGGACGTGAAGATCGAGTTCGTGTTCGACCAATCCGGGTACGTGGTGAACGCCATCGGCGGGCTGGTCAACGAGGGGTCGCTCGGGGCCGTGCTCACCGGGCTGATGGTCCTGATGTTCCTGCGCGACTGGCGCAGCGCGCTGATCGTGATTCTGACGATCCCGTTTGCCTTGCTCGCGGCGGTGGTCTGGCTGTGGGCGGCGGGGCAGACGATCAACATCATGACGCTCGGCGGGCTGGCGCTGGCGGTGGGCGTGCTGGTTGACGAGGCCACCGTCTCGATCGAGAGCGTCCACAGCCACCTGGAGTCGGGACTGCCGCGGGCCCGCGCCGTCGTCGAGGCCAGCCGCAAGACCGCCGGACCAAGGCTGCTCGCGATGCTTTCGATCCTGGCTGTGTTCGTGCCGTCGTTCTTCATGGTGGGCGTGGGGCGGCAGCTCTTTGTGCCGCTGGCGCTGGCCGTCGGCTTCGCCATGCTGTCGTCCTACGCGCTCTCGAGCTCGTTCGTGCCGGTGCTGGCGACATGGCTGATTCGCCGTGGCCGGCGCCAGGGCGAGGAAGGGCGGATCCGGCGTTTTTATTCCCGGTACCTGGCTTTCGTATTGCGGCTGCGCTGGCCGCTCGTCGCCGCGTACGCAGCGGGGTGCGTCCTTCTGCTTGTACTGCTCTACCCGCGGGCCGGGACGGAGATGTTCCCGGCGAGCGGCGCGGGCCAGTTCCAGATCCGCCTGCGAGCGCCGGTGGGAACGCGCGTGGAGCGCACCGAACTGCTGGTGCTGAAGGCGCTGGATACGATCCGGAAAGTGGCCGGCCCGCGAAATGTGGCCATCACGACGGACTACACGGGCGTCCACCCCGCGAGCTACCCGATCAACACGATCTACCTCTTCACCAGCGGCCAGCATGAGGCCGTGCTTCGAATCCAACTCACACCCGACGCCCCGCTGACCGGCGACGCATTCCGCGAGCGAGTCCGCGAAGCGTTGCATCGCGAGATCCCGGACGTTGCGGTTTCGTTCGAGGCCGGGGACATCATCAGCCAGGTGATGAGCTTCGGCGCGGCGACGCCTGTTGAAGTTGCGGTGCAGGGACCGAGCCTGGCGCCGGTTCGCGCGCACGCGGCGAAGCTCGAGGCCGAACTGGCGCGCATCCCGCAACTTCGCGATCTGCAGTATGCCCAGCCGCTGGATTATCCCTCCATCGATGTGAAGGTGGATCGCGCGCGGGCGGGGCAGTTCGGCGTGACGATCGCCGACGTCGCCCGTTCGATGGTGGCGGCCACGGCGTCGAGCCGTTTTATTGATCTCAACTTCTGGCGCGACCCCCGGAGCGGGAACGCGTTCCAGGTGCAGGTGGAGGTTCCGCAATACCGGATGAACTCGCTCGAGGCGGTGGAGAATCTGCCGGTGATGACCGATGACGGCGGAGCCGCGCGCAGCGACCACCCGATGGTGCGTGACCTGGCCGACGTGCGTTATGGCACCACGCTGGGCGAGGTAGACCGCTACAACATGCAGCGCGTGGTTTCACTCACCGCGAATATCCACGGCCTGCCGCTCGGGCAGGCCGCGCCGCTCATCCGAGCCGCCATCGCGAGGGCCGGAGCGCCGCCGCGCGGCACGTCTGTGTTCGTGCGCGGCCAGATTCCTCCGCTCGAGGAGACGCTGAGCGGGCTCTCGACCGGCCTGCTGCTTTCGGTCGCGGTGATTTTCCTGCTGCTCGCGGCCAACTTCCAGTCGTTTCGTCTGGCGGTCGCGGTGGTGTCGGCCGCTCCCGCCGTCGTGTGCGGCGTGCTGGCGATGCTGCTCGTCACGGGCACGACGTTGAACGTGCAATCGTTCATGGGCGCGATCATGGCGATCGGCATCTCGGTGGCCAACTCGGTGCTCATGGTCAGCTTTGCGGAGTCGGAGCGGCGCGAAGGAAGGCCGCCGCTCGAGGCCGCCCTGGGCGGCGCGTGCGGAAGGCTGCGGGCCATCCTGATGACCGCCACCGCAATGATTGCCGGAATGACTCCGATGGCGATCGGTCTCGGCGAGGGCGGCCGGCAGGCCGCGCCGCTTGGCCGCGCGGTCATCGGAGGGCTGGCACTCGCGACACTGGCAACTCTCACAGTGCTGCCCGCTGTGTACGCCATTCTGGCGCCGCGCGGTGCGGCGTCGCCGTCTCTCGATCCTGACGATCCCTCGAGTCGATACTATGAGCCTCGCTAAACTCTCATTCGTTCTCCTGCTGCCGGCGCTGGCCGCCGCGCAAACGACTGTGGATATGGTGGCTGTGGTTTCGCGGCCGGTGGAGCGCACGCTGCGGCTCCCGGGCGAGTTTGCGCCGTACCAGAAGGTAGATCTCTATGCCCGCGTGAACGGGTTTGTGGAGCGCGTGGATGTTGACCGCGGCAGCGTGGTGCGACAGGGACAACTGCTCATCCTGCTGTCGGCTCCCGAGCTTACGGCTCAACTCGCCGAAGCCGAGGCGAAGGCGCAGTCGGGTGAATCGCAGCGCGCCGAGGCGGAGGCGAGGCTCGTAGCCGTCACGAGCACGTTCGACCGCCTGAAGGATGCGTCGGCCACACCCGGTGCGGTCGCAGCGAACGAAGTCGTGCAGGCCGAAAAGGCCGTCGATGCGGCGAGGGCGACAGTTCGCGCCCAGGAAGATTCGGCGAAAGCCGCGAAGGCATCGGTGCAGGCCATCCGCGAGCTCGAGTCCTACCTGAGGGTCACCGCGCCGTTTGACGGCGTCATCACCGAGCGGCTGGTCTCGCCGGGCGCGCTGGCCGGTCCGGCGGCGGGCGGTTCATCGGGACCGCTGCTGAAACTGGAGCAGAACTCGAGGCTCCGGCTGGTTGTCGCTGTCCCGGAAGCGAGCGTCGCGGGAATTGTCCCCGGCGCGCGGGTGCCGTTTACGGTTCAGGCGTGGCCGGGTGAAGCTTTCTCGGGGACCGTGGCGCGCATCGCTCAATCCGTGGACACGAAGACACGCACCATGGCCGTTGAAGCGGATGTGCTGAATCCACGCGGACGGCTCGCGCCGGGGATGTTCCCGGAGGTGAGGTGGCCTGTCGAGCGGCATCGCCCCTCACTACTGGTGCCGCCACCGAGCGTGGCTACGACTTCCGAGAGGACCTTTGTGATTCGCGTGAAGGAGGGGCGGGCCGAGTGGGTAGACGTCGCGCGCGGCGCCCCCGCGGGCGACCTCGTCGAGGTGTTTGGAAACCTGCGCGCCGGGGATCAGGTGGTACGGCGCGCCACCGACGAGATCCGCGATGGCTCGCCCGTGACGGTTCGGGCAGAATAGGTTCCTACGAAGTAGAATTCTGCGAGTATTCACCAGGGGCTGAAGCCCGATTTCTTCCGCGCCCATTCGGCACGGCTCAAGCCGTGCCCTGATACAAACCAAGAGCTCTCGACCAATTTCTTGCGTCAGGATTCTTCTGAACGCCTGTGGCCAGCGCCGCGCACTTGGCGAAGAGAAAGGCAAGCAGGGGCTGAAAGCCCAGTCGTTAGCCCGGCTTTGCGGCACGGCTGAAGCCGTGCCCTGATACAAAGCGGGAAACATAAGAAGTCTATCGGCGCTCGAGTGCGGCGGCTTCGGGCTCTTCCACCGGGCTGCCACGCCTGCCGCTGAGCTTGAGCGCGGCGAGCGCGCAGAGGTACATGAGACCACCGACCAGCAGCGTCTGCCGGATACCCAGGTAAATGGCGAGCACGATCGCCGCAACGGATCCGAGCACGCTTGCGGCCGCATTCAGCGACCACGCCCACCGCACCGAGGGGCTGTGCGTCTCCTCGAGTCTGCGCAGACCTGATGGGAACGGAATCCCCATCAGGAAAGCCGCAGGCCCGATGAGCAGCACACTGATGACGAACTTCACGCCAACCGGAAGGCCAACGCCCCAGCCGATTACAGGAGTCACTACCACAGCGAGGGACGCGACCACGGCTGCGATCAGAGCGAGTACGCGCGAGAGTCGCGAATCCGATCCGGCCGCGAGGCGCTGGCTCGCGAAACTGCCGAGTCCGCTCCAGATCAGCATCGAGAAGATGATGACCGTCAGCGCGTAGGTGGGATGGCCGAGGAACAGGACGAACTTCTGCACCAGAGCGACCTGGATGAGGATGTACCCCGCGCCGATGGCGACGAAGTACCACAGGAACCGCATCACGCCCTTTTCGCGCGGTAAGCGGCTGCCGAGAACCAGACGCGGCAGCGCCAGCATGAGGAGCGTCGCAATCGCGCTCACGGCCAACAGCCCGAACAGCAACGGGACCGCTCGATTCACGTTGTAGTCCGCGCTGAGGCGCGAGGCGTTGTGCAGGAATCCCCAGATGTCCCGCGGCTGGACGGTGTAGAAGAAGAATGGCCGGTCATCGGTGACCGCGGAGACGTCATAGCGATAGTTGAGCTCGAACTCGTGCGGATCCTTGCTGAGGATCAGCCTCGAAAATGCGTTGCCCGGCCCGTCACCCGGCAGATACACCGGGCGGAAATGGCCGAGCGGCATGGCGGCGCGGAGCCGCGCCACGTCGGCATCCGCGAAGGGCCGGCGCGAGATGAACACAGTGTCGGCGGCGCCCCAGCGCGCCAGATCCCGCTCCGAGCCTTCGCGCACCACAATGATGTGCCGCGCCAGATCCGATTCACCCAGCCGGCCAAGCGCCACCCTGGCCAGAGACACCAGGCGGAGCGATTCGCGCGGCGGCTCGAGCCCCCACCGCGTGAAAACGAGGATGCCGTTGCCGGAAAGATGGCTCAGGTACTCGAAAAACGCGTCCGCCGTATAGAGGTTGTTTTCAGACAGCGCAAACGCTCCAGCCGCGGTAGAGGCCCACGTGTCCACGAGCGTCATCTGGATCACGTCGTAAGTCCCGGTGCTCCTCCGGACGAAGCTGCGCCCATCCTCGACGCGAATGCGAACCTCGGGGCGATAGTAGAGGCGGTTGCTGAGGCCGGGAAAGCGCTCGCGCATGATGGTGGTCGCGATGATCGGATTGATCTCCACGCCCGTGATGTCACGGCTTCCGGAGGCGAGCGCCCGGGCGATGTCCCAGCCGCCGCCGGCGCCGATGATCAGCGTCCGCGCGCGGGGCCGCAAAAAATAGACGAGGCCGGGCCCCTGATACAGCAGGTCCCGCCGGTCGGCGGGAGAGAGCCGGTCGAAATCGTAGCTGGGGATGCCGGTGGCCGCATCGGCATCGATGACGACGTTCGGGCGGCCGGAATCCTTCTCGGTGCTGAGCGCCACGCGCGAAAAGCTGTTCCACCTGACGAACCGCTCGTGCGTGAGCTCTTTGCCCTTGGCATAGCGGACGTCGATCCACGAGAAATGCGTGTTCAGGCCGGCGAGAGCAGCCAGGGCGACAGCCAGCACCACGGCGCAGGCGGTCCCTCTCCGCTTGCCGGCCAGACTGAACCAGACGGCGCCAGCGACTGCATACAGCACCGCCGCGGCCAGCACGGTACCCGGGCCGCCGATGAAATCGAGCAGCGGGATCAGGAGGAGGCAGCCCGCGGCGGCGCCGAGCAGGTCCGCAAAGTACACGCGGTTCACGCGCTCGATGGTTTCGGCAACAACGAGCGAGACCGTGGCGCCCGCGGCGAGGAACGGCAGCGCGCTCGCGAAGTACACCAGCGCGATGGTGCCGTATCCCAGGTCTCCGCGCCGGGTGAGCACGAACGCGAGCGCCGCGATGACGAGCAGCGCGGTTGCCGCGCTCAGCCATCCCACCTTCGCATAGAGCCCGCCGCCCCGGGCAATCACATACGAGAACACGCCGCCGGCGCCGAGGCCGAACAATGCGATCGAGATGGCGAGGAAAGCGAAGTGGTAATAGAAGACGACTGAAAAGATGCGCGTCAGCGCCAGTTCGACGATCAGGGTGGCCAGGGTCGTGAGGCCGAGACCCGTGTAGATGCGGCGCCAATCAGTGGCAGGCGTTGTCATCGGGTAAGACCGCGGAGCAATCTTCTATGTTAAGCTACCCCTGCCGCACATGTCGGAAGCCGCCGATTTTCTGCGCCGCGAACGCGTCACTGATGCTCTCCTGGAGTTTGAAAGGCGCATCGAACAGCGGCTGCTTCCGGTGAATCACTCCGAGTGCTGGGACCTGCTGCTCAACCGCCCTCCCAACCGCGGCGTGGAAGGACCGCACGAGCCGGCCGACCCCTTGCCGCTGCGGTATGAGACGCACGACGGCCTCGCGCTGTTACGTGTGATTGAACCCGGCGCGGCCAACCGCGCTTGCCCGGGCTGCGAGTTGTTCGGCCGCAGTCATTGCTGCGGCGGCTTCGTGTTTCTGGCGCTGGCTCTGCGGGATGCGGCAGTCGTGCGGCCGTTCGAATGGCTTGCCGTCGAGATGCAGCCGGGTCTGTACCTGCCGGATTGGGAACTGATGCGGGAGAACGAGCACCGCATCCTGATGGCGCTTCGGGCCCACTTCGAGGCCAATCTCGAGCGCGTCAGCGTCAGGCCGGATTATTGAGGGACCGGGGAGGTTCGAATTGGAGCCCGCGGCGCCGCTCCTGATGCATTCGTGGAATCGGGCGAGCAGCACGCAGACCAGTCGCTGACGCTCCTGGCTCAGAAACGAGGTTCGCCCGCAGCTACCCGAAGATGAACGGCTCGCCGTGTTTCAGCTCCAGGTATCCGACTCCGGGCGCCTTGGATTTCATCGCGGCGCGGAACTGACCCGGGTCGATGGAGTTGTCCGGGAACATGTCGTAGTGGCACGGGATCGCCGCTTTCGGCAGGATTCTTCCCACCAGGTCCGCCGCTTCCCAGTGCGAGAGATTGTTGAACCCGCCGTTGATGCAGGTGATCACCAGGTCGGGTTTGTGCTTGCCCGCCGAATAGAGCAACTCGCTGAAGTCGGTGTCTCCGGTGATGTAGACGCTTGGCCCGTTGCCGAACTCGAAGACGAAGCCCATGTGGTTCAGGTCGCTGTCGTCGGTCGGCAGGGCGAACGTGCCGCGCAGGGTCACATCGCGGAAGCCGATTTCACAATCGGGCCAGGCAGGCACGATGCGGCCCGTCTCCACGCCCTCGGAGCGAAACACGGCGCAACTGGGCGGAGGCCCGACGAACTGCATGGTGTCCTTCTCACGCAGCCCGCGGATTGTGTCGGGGTCCGTGTGATCCATGTGGTTGTGCGTGCAGGCGAAGACGTCGAGGCGGACCTCCCCGGGCGGAAGCAGCACCGGAACACGGCGGGAGAGGTCCACCTCCGGGTAGGCGGCGGCGCAACTGTCGGTCAGGTACAGATCCACACCCGCCAGCGTTCCCTCGTCGCTCTTGAAGATGTACCCGTTCTGTCCGAACCACCACATGGCGACGGATTTTTTCGGAACCGGGAAGTCCCGGATCTGCTGCATCAGTTTTCCTGACATGGCGCCTCCTTACATGATTGCCGCCGGCGGGGCGGGCTCATCCGGGCTACCCGCATTCGCCAGCGGCACGCGGATCATCACCGCGGCAAGAACGATGAGCGCGACGAGGCCGGTCCAGAACGCGGGCGCCGCGGTCAATTCCGGCACCTTGATCTTTGCGAACTGGAGCCCGGCGATGACGAGCCCCGCCATGGCCTCGCCCGCGATCAGGCCGGAGGCGGTCAGCACTCCGGCGTTCTCCACTCTCGCCTTCTGCGCGTCGTTGAAGCGGCGGCGCTCGCGCATGCCGTCTGTAATCCAACGCAGCACGCCGCCGCAGAAAATGGCGAACGTGGTCTCGAGCGGCAGGTACATGCCGACCGCAAAGAGCATGGGGCTGCGCACCTGCACCATGATGAGCGCCAGTCCCATGAAGATGCCTACGACGACGAGCGGCCACGGCATCTGGTGGTTCACGATGCCCTGGGCGAGCGAGGCCATGAGCCCCGCCTGCGGCGCCGGGAGCGCTTTGCCGCCGAAGCCCGCTCCGCCGGCGTTGATGTCGCCCTGGTGCAGGATCAAAAGCGGGAAGTAGAGCGCGAGACTCGCGACGATGACGCCGAGAATGTCGCCGATCTGCATGCTCCGCGGCGTTCCGCCCAGGATGTGCCCGACTTTGAGGTCCTGCAGCATCTCACCGGCGACGGCCGAGGAGACGCAGACGACTGCCGCCACGCCGAGCACGGCCGTCACGCCACTCATGCCGGAGACGCCGATAGAGACCATCAGCAGCGCGGCAACGATGAGGGTCGATAGTGTCAGCCCCGAGATGGGATTGTTCGACGACCCGATCATGCCGACCAGGTTTCCGGAGACAGCCGCGAAGAAGAACCCGAGCACCAGCATGACGAGCGCGGCGACGAGGCCGCCCGGCAACGTGTTCGAGAAGTAGAAATACAGCAGGACCATGCAGACGAAGGTGCAGCCGAGGCCGAGGAAAACGGTTTTCGCTCCGAGGTCGCGGTCGCGACGGTCCGTGGCAGCCGCCTGGCCGCCGGCTTTCTTCAGATCCGAGACGGCGCGTTTCATTCCGATGCCGAGGCTCTTCCGCATGCGGAAGAGCGTGTAGCAGGCGCCGACGAGCATGCCGCCGACGGCGATCGGCCGCACGATGTTCTTCCAGATGGAGTCGTTCACGGCGTCCCAGGGCAGGCCGGGATGCGCAGCCAGCAACTGCGGGCCGAGGAAGTAGGCGAACAGCGGCACCAGCAGACCCCAGGCAACGACGCCGCCGGCGAAGTTCAGCGCGCCGAGCCGCGGGCCGATGATGTAGCCGACGCCCAGGTAGGCCGGGCTCACCGCGGGACCGGAGAGAGAAGCCGTGCCGCCGACTGCGACATTTGCCGTCGTCGCATTCGGGGCGCGTCCCCACGTCAACCGTACGGCGCTCCTGCCGATATCGCCGACCGCGACGAGGAATGAATTGCTGGCGGCGAAGAGCTTGAACTGCCCCAGCAGGTACACGGCGGCGCCGAATCCCATGTTGTAGAAGAGCAGCTTGGCCGCTTCCGCGCCCCGCTGGCCCGCGATGTGGATTTGCGACGCGGCGACGGACTCCGGAAAAGGCAGCTCGCGATCCTCGACCATCACGCGGCGCAGGAGTGTCACGAAGAGGATGCCGAGGATGCCGCCGACGATCATGAGTGCGGTGGATTTCCAGTACGCGTCGGCAAAGTTGAACGAGGGCCAGGCCTTGGAGATCACGAACGCCGGGATGGTGAAGATGGCGCCCGCGGCCACGGATTCGCCGATGGAGCCCACCGTCCTGGCGATATTCTCCTCGAGAATCGAGCCGCGCCAGAGCCGCAGAAGCGCCATGCCGATGACGGCTGCCGGGTAAGTAGCGGCGATGGTCATCCCGGCGCGCAGGCCCAGGTAAGCGTTCGCGGCGCCCAGGATGACGGTCATAATCAGCCCGAGCAGGACCGCGCGGAGCGTGAACTCGCGCATGTCGGTCTTTTCGGGAACATAGGAGCGGTGCGTTGTTTCCGTCATTACTGCTGTCCTAGGAAGGAATCATAGCAGAAGGGTTGCCGGGAGCCGCCCGCGGGAAGGAATCCGTAGTGTCCTCCAGAGGCTGACGCTTGCACAGGGCGCCGCGGCGCCGTGGCGTGCGTTCGCTATTTCATGTAATCGAAGAGAGTCGTCTGCGGAAGCTTCGCCCGGGCTTCCAGCGCGGCCTGCTGGTGCGTGCCGGCCTGACTCAGCTCCAGGATCGCGGCTGTGATATCCGCGTCCTGGATCGAGCTGAGCTCCTGCTTCTGCTGGGTTTCGATGGTCTGGGCGTCCTTGGATGCCTGCGCCACCTGGTCCTGGACCGCCCCATAGAACGCCAGTTCCCCGCTCATATGATCGTGCGCATCGCCGAGCTTGGTCAGGGCGGCATTGATGGCCGCGGTCTGCGCATGAAACTCCGTGCTGTAGGAGGCATCGCCCCCGGCTGCGGCCGGAACCGCCTCAACCGCGTCGCGCAAGGCGATCGCCGCGTCGAACACGCTCGAGCCGGCTGTGCCGAAGACCTGGTCCCCGCTGTGGGCAATGCTGAACAGGGTGCCGTTGGGAGACATCAGCTTGCGCGTCGAGGCGGAACCGGCATAATCGCTGACGACCGGCGCGGTGGCGTCCTGGGGTGTGGTCATGCTGTACGGCGCAACCTGGTCCGTGTCGCCGCTGAACAGGTATCGCCCTTCCACGCTAGTGCAGGCAATATTGACCAACTGGGTCGTCACCGCCTCCACTTCCTGCCCGATACTCTGCCGCTGCGGAGCAGTCAGCGTTTCGCTCGAGGCCTGCACGCCGAGAGTCTGGAGGCGCTCGACCAGCGACACGGCGTTAGAGAGGGCGCTCTCGGCCGAGTCGGTCTCCGTGGTAGCGCGACTGAGGTTCTCGCGAATCTGGGAAGTCGCGTCGAGGCGGGCGCGCGCCGCCAGCGACGCCCCGATTTGGTCGGGAGCATCGGAGGCCGTATTGATGCGCTTGCCCGAGCTCATCTGGCGTTCCGCGTTCGCCGCACGCTGCTGGATCTTGTCGAGTGCCGCGAGAAACTGCTGGTCTGCGGGGCTGAGGCTGCTGATCATGACTCCCCCTTTACTGCATCATGTTGATGGTGTCACCGGTCAAGTTATCGAGCGTCGTGATCAGACGCGCGGTCGCCTGGTAAGCCCGCTGGTACTGCATCAGGAGGGCCGCCTCCTCATTCAGGGAGACGGTCGAGATCTGGTCGCGCATGGACCGCGCCTGCACAAGCAAGTCGTTCTGGGTCTGGCTGTCCTGCTCCGCGCCGCTGGCCGCCTGACCCACCCGGGCCGCCACTTCCGCGTAAGACTGGGTGAAAGTCATGCCATTGGACTGGTTCGCGGAGCCCAGGGCCACCAGGTTGAGAGCGTTTCCGTTGCCTCCGGACGCGCCGGGAAGCGCCGCCGCCAACTGATCCGCCGTGATGCCGGTGGTACCCAGGGTGAATGCCGCGTCCGAAGCCAGATTGTATGAGAAGAGCGGCGCGCCCGCGTTCCCCGATGGAACGATTCCCGCCGCAAGAACGTTGTTCACTCCATCGGCCACGGAGGCTGCCAGTGCGTTCAGGCGGCTGGTGTAGTCCGGCAGCAGGTCATTCTTCATGGTAACCAGCGCCCCGAGTTTGCCGCCGGTCAGGTCTGCCGTGATGTCATTCCCCTGCGCGTCGCGAATCGTTGCCGTGCCTCCGGAGGTATCGGCCGAAATTGCATAGGTCTGGTCGCCCATCGCCAGCGGAACCCCGCCCCCCAGCAGAACGACGAAAGAACCGTCGCTCTGCTTGAGGGCGGTGAAATCCACGCACTCGGACAGGCTCTCGAGCGCACTGTGCAGTTGTGCGTCCAGGGCGGGATTACTGCGACTCTGGGCCTGGTTTCGCAGTTCGGTATTCAGTGTGCCGATTTCGGCGGTGAGCTGGTTTACGGCATCGGTGCCGCCTCGAATCCGCTCATCGAGCGCCTGGGAAGCATTGGCGAGACCCGTGGCGTTCTCGTTGAATCGCTGCGCCAACTGGTCCGCCTGGTCGAGCACGGCCTGGCGAGCGACGGTATCGTTCGGCGCCAGGGTCCAGGATGAGACGCTTGCAAAGAACTTGTTCAACGCCGCGGGCACCCCTCCGTCGCCCGTGACGTCGAACAGCGGTTCGATGGCCTGCAATTCCGAGGAAAGCTGTTCGGAGCGTCCCGCCGCCTGGCCGTTCCGCCACACGGCGCTCTCGGCGTACTCATTGCGCGAGGACTGCAGTTGGCTGGCCGTAACGCCTCCCGCGAGCCCCGCCTGGGGATCGAAAGCCAGCGGCACCGTCGTGATTCGCTGTTTGGCATAGCCCGGGGTGGAGGAGTTGCTGATGTTGTTGCCGATGGTGGAGAGGATTTTCTGGCAGACGTCGAGCGTATCCGCGGCGGTCGTTAAGGTGGTGAACAGGCCTGGCATCGTCAGCCCTCGACGGACACGTCCCCGGCCAGCGACGTCGCGCCGGCACCTTGGCGGGTGTAGCCGAACACGCCGACGGCCAACCCGAGCGATCCAGCCGAAAACGCCCAGGCCTGCTCGGCAAGCGCCGCGAGCCGACGCGCGTCGCGCCGGCATTGGGTCAGTGCGGCAGAATTCGGGCCCGATCGGGCCGGCCTGGGCTTGATTGCATCGAGCGCTGCAGCGGCCTCATCCACCAGTGCCGCGCTGCGTTGGAGGTTGCCGGGCGAAGGGGCGAGCAGCAGCAGCCGTGCCACCGCCAGTGCTCTCCGCACTTGCTCCAAAGCGTCCCCCAGCCGGGGTTCGCTCACCGTTCCACGCCCATTGGCCAGCGCCTTCACACGCGCTCCCGCTTGTCCGCCGGTCAGCGGGATAGCGCCTCGGCGATGATCGACCGTGAGACTTCGCGCAGATCGGGCTGGTAGCGCCCGCTTTGCACCTGCTGAGCGAGTGCGTGCACGCGGGCGGCCCGCTCCGGCGACTCGGCTTGCGCTTGCATCAGAAGCTGACTGGAGAAATCGGAGAGGTTCACCCGGTCCGGGCGAGAACCCGCCGAGCCTGGGGCGTTGCGCCCTACACCCGCCTGTCCTGCCGTTTCCGTCTCGGCGGATCTACCCAGTTGGGCCGCACCGGTGTTCTGCGTGCTGTAGTTGATCTTCATGCAGCCTGTATTGCCTCACCATTCTTATCGGCAGAAGGGATGGGGAGGTTTAGTCTGCTTCTCTCACACGCCGTCTGTCACGACGCGCGATGTGCCCATGTGGCGCTGTTCGTCATGCGAACCATGCGCGCCTCGTATTCATGGGCATCTCCTGCGTCTCACGATGAAAGCGCGTGAGAGAAGCAGACTAGCCGGGTAGCGGAGCATAGCGCAGGAGGGCTTGTACACAGGTTGGTTCGCGGTCCGCCGGGGTCGCGCCGCCTAGGACAACGGCTCGGCGTGGGAATGATAATACGCGAGCAGCTTGGTCTCTTCGTAGCCGATCTCGCGCGCGTACTGCCGTATGTAGCTCGTGTTATAAATCCCGCCGGGGAGTTGCTCGAAATCGCCCGCTTCAATCGCCTGGAGGAAGCGAATGCTGATCTTGGTTGTCTCCGCTATGTCGCGGAGTGATTTGCCTTTGTGCTGCCGGATGGCCGGGAGGTCGATCCCGTTATGCGAACGCAGCACAGACCCGTTATGCCTCATCGAATACTCCCTGATCCTGTGTTCCCTGGGATGGGGTCCCTTTTCGGAAAGGTCATGGTACCACAAACTCCGAAACTGGAGTCCTGCGGCAGTAAGGGGAGTGACACGCGGCCGCCATGATCCTGATGGGGCATACGCGAACTGACAACCTGCAAACCCGGGCGGCGAGAACCTGCGGGTGCGCAAGTCTCAGTGCGCCGCGATGCCGCCCTCCCGATGCCTCGGACGCCGCATCAGCAGCAGCAGCGGCAGCAGCGCCAGGAAGACCAGTGCGAGCAGGCGGAATGTTTCGAGAAAGGACAGCATCGACGCCTGCCTCTGGACCATTCCGAACACCGCGCGATACGCCTGCCTGCTCGCGGTCACCGGATCGGATCCGGCCGCTATCATTGCGCGCCTGATCTGCTCCAGCATCTGCTGGGTCCGCAGGCTGTACACGTTGACGTGAGACCCGAGCTGGTTGATGTGCACCTGCGACCGGCGTTCGAGGAGCGTGGTGGTCGCCGCGATCCCCATGCTCCCGCCGATGTTTCGCATCAGGTTGAAAATACTGGTCGCGTTGCCCATCTGTTCCTTCGGGATCGGGTCCATGGTCACGGTGGTCAGCGGCACGAACAGCAGCGAAAGAGAGATCCCCTGCAGGAGCTGCGGCCAGAAGATATCCCAGTAACCGGCATTCAGGTTCAGCCAGGAGAGTTGGAGCAGGGTGAACGAGGCGCCGATGATGCCCACCGAAAGCGCCTTGCGCGGATCGATTCGCGAGAGCAGCGCGCCGATGATCGGCATAAAGATGAACGAACCGAGCCCGCGCGGCGCCATGGCGACTCCCGCCTCGAGCGCCGGGTAACCGAGCAGCGTCTGCAGGAAGATTGGCAGCAGCACCAGGCTTCCGTACAGGACGAAGCCTAGCATGGTCATCAGGAACACCCCGGCAGCATAGGTCCGCAGCTTGAGCACGCGCAGGTTCACGATCGGGTGGGGGGTCTTCAGCTCCCAAATCACGAGGGCCGCCAGGCAGACCACGCAAACCGTTGCGAGCAGCCGGATAAGATCCGACGCGAACCAGTCATCCTCCTGACCCTTGTCGAGCACGATCTGGAGCGCGCCGATGCCGACGGTGAGCAGTCCGATTCCCCAGTAGTCGATCCGGCCCGTGCCGCGCCTGATATAGGGTGGATCGAAGATGAACAGCTTGGTCATGATCACGCAGATCACGCCCACAGGGATGTTGATGTAGAAGACCCAGCGCCAACTGTAGTTATCGGTCAGCCAGCCGCCGAGCACCGGCCCGAGCATCGGGGCGACGACGATGCCAAGTCCCCAGAAGCCCATGGCCTTACCGCGGTCCCGGGGCGGGAAGGCTTCGAGCATGACCGCCTGCGAGAGCGGCTGGAGTGCGCCGCCGCTGGCGCCCTGCAGGATGCGGAAGAGTATCAGCATGGGCAGGTTGAAGGCGAACCCGCACAAGGCCGACGCGGCAGTGAAGCCGACAACAGCCGATATGAGCAGCCGCTTCCGGCCGAATTGGTTCGCGAGCCAGCCGGTCATGGGGAGGACGATGGCGTTCGCCACGAGGTAGGAGGTCAGTGCCCAGGTCGCCTCGTCCACGCTCGCCGAGAGGCTCCCGGCAATGTGCGGCAAAGACACATTGACGACGGTTGTGTCCAGCACTTCCATGAAAGTGCCGAACATCACCGCTACGGCGACCAGCCAGGGGTTGACGTAGGGTGGGGCAGGCGGCGCGGCGATTGCGGATTCGGCCATGACTTCAGGACACGATACGCGCCACCGCGGCCAGCACCGCCTCGACCGCCGCGGGAATTCCCATGCTCGAGCAGATCATCATGTCGTAGAGGTGCGGGTTAACCCACTCGTGGCCGAAGTGGCGGCGAATGTAGAGCTGGCGTGCCCGGTCCCACTGCTCCAGGAGAGCTTCGGCGTCGGCGTCCCGGCCCTTCTGCTGGCGAATGCGGTCCAGGCGCTCCGCGCGAGGCGCGTAAATGAAGACGTGAAAGGCGTCGATGTTCCGCTGGAGAACACACTGGCTGCCGCGGCCCACGATAACGCAGTTTCCGGCCGCGGCCGCTTCGCGGATGACGTTGCCGGCAAAGGCGGTCATCGCGTCGGCGTCGAGCGGCAGCGACTCGGTGGTGGTCACCACACCCTCATATCCACCTGCCCAAAGGGCTTTGTGCAGCCGATGCATCCACGGGTCGAGCCGCTCGTCAAATTGCCGGGCGACGTCGGGATCCACGTGCGCAGCCTTGGCGATGTCCTCGATGAAGCATTTGTCCACGAGCCGCCACCCGAGCCGGCTCGCCAGGCCATCGGCGACCTCGGCGCGTCCGCTGGCGTACTCGCCTCCAATGGTGATGACGCGAATCATGGAAGAGCCCTCACCTGGTGATGATAGTCGGCAGCACCGACATACCGGGCCGCAGAAGATGCTCCGGGTCCTGTCCCTTTTCAAAGAGGATCTTCACGGGTACGCGCTGAACCACCTTGACGTAGTTGCCGGTGGCGTTTTCCGGGGGCAGCAGGCTGAATCGCGCGCCGGTGGCGGCGGCGATGCTCTCGACGTGGCCCCGGTACTCGCGGCCTCCGTAGGCATCCACCTTGATTGTGGCCGGCTGGCCCACTCGCATGTTTCTGAGCTGGGTCTCTTTGAAATCGGCGATCACCCAAATGTCCTCGAGCGGCACGATCGCCAGCAGCGGCTGGCCGGGCTGGATCACCTGCCCGGGCTCTACAGTTTTCCGGCTCACGATGCCGCTGACCGGCGCCTTTACGGTTGTGTACTGGAGGTTCAGCTCAGCCTGGGCGACGGCTGCGTGGTTCAGCTCGACGCGGGCCTCGGCCGACCCGGCCTGTGCGCGGCTCGATGCCACCTCTTGCGGAGCGGTTCGGGCGGCCTGCACCCCCGCCTCTGCCTGTGCCAGCGCCGCCTCGGCCTGGCTCACGCGGCTTTCAGCGACCGGCACCGCCTGGTCAGCCTGCGCCACGGACGCCCGCGCGGAATCCACGGTCGCGGCGGCTGCCTGCGAGTCCGCAGAGGCGGCATCAAACTGCTGCTGCGAGATCTCGTCCTTCTTGATGAGCTGGTCCATGCGCGCGAGGTTCTGCTGCGCAAGCCGGTTTCGCGCCTCTTTCTCACGGAGGCGAGCCTGGGCCGCCGCAAGTTGCGCCCTGGCTACAGCGACTTCCTCCCGCGCTGCGGCCGCGCCCGCAAGGGCCGCCTGGGTGCCCGCGTTCGCCGTGCTCAAGCGGCTCGCCGACGTGGTGGATGTGATCGGCACGCCGATCCGCGCGGCCTGCGCAGTCGCCGCGGCTCCAGCCTGGTCCGCCCTGGCGCGAGCGAGCGCCACATCGTAGTCGCGCGGATCGATTTGCACCAACAACTTCCCTGCTTCGACGTATTGATTATCGTCAATCGCCACGGTCACCACCGTGCCGCCCACCTTGGCGCTGATCGGGACGATGTGGCCGTCGATCTGGGCGTCATCAGTGGATTCACGAATGGAATAATAGCTCCAGAGATACCAGCCCACCGCCGCGAGCACCACCAGGGTCAGGAGCAAGGCCCAGATTGCGCGCGGATGCTCGCGAAACCACGCCATGCGCCTCCCGACGCGCCCCGGGCCGGCCTCAATACGGGCGCGGGTCTCCTGGCCGGCGACTTCGGTGCCGGCACGTTCGGAATCCGCCATCAGTGCGCTCCTCCCGAAAACTGCAGGTACATCTTTTCGGCCCCGCCAAGCGCGCGCGCCAGTGAAGCTTTCGCGAAGTTATAGGCAAACAGAGCAGAGATGTAGTTCTCGTTGGCCGTGGCGACGGACTCCTGCGCCTGAACGACCTCGATATTGTTGGTCACACCCGCTGCAAAGCGATCCTCGGACTGCTTCAGTTGCTCGCCGGCGAGTTCGAGCGCGCTTTGCGCCACCTGCACCTGGCGGCCGGACGCTCCCAGGTCGAGGAACGCCGTTCTCAGGTCCTGCTCGATTCCGTTCCTGAGGTCTTCGATGGCGGCGCGCCGCTCGGCCACGAGCGAGTCGGCCTGCAGAATGTCCGCCCGCGTGCGGCCGGCCTGGAACACCGGGATGTTGAGAGCGACCTCGGCCGAAAAAGTGCCGTGCGAGTTCCAAGGCCGGGCGCCGATCGCGCCGTAGTTTCCGTCAACAGCAACCGAAGGCAGCCGTTCGGCGCGCGCGGCGCGCAGCGTCGATTCGGCCGCGCTCAACTGGGCCGCCGCGCTCCGGTAATCTGCGCGCGATTCGAATGCGTGTTTCAAACCCTCGTCGAGTGTCATTGATGGAGGCGGCGTGTATCCGACGCGGTCGGCCAGCGTAAACTCCTGGCTTACGGGCATGCCGATAGCGCGGGCCAGACTCAGCTTCTGCTTCTCGAATTCGTTCTGGTAGAAGATGAGCCTCTGCTGCTGGGCCTGGGACTCCACCTGCGCCCGCAGGACGTCGATTCCAGGCACTACGCCCGCGCTCTTCAAGTCCGCCGCGCGCCGGGAGAGAGCCTCCGCCGTAGTGAATTGCGCCCGGGCTGCATCCACTCTGGCCGCGCCGGAAACCGCCTGCAGATACAGGCCGGTCACTCCGAGAACCACGACGTCCCGGGCATCCTGGTACGAATATTCCGCCGCCTGGAGATTCTGCTCGCCCGAGCGGGCCGTGTGCAAAGCCGAAGCGTTGAAGAGTGTCTCGGTGGCGTAGAGGCGGGCGTCGAACACGTTGAACGGACCCACGATGGGGTTGACGCCCGGCAGGCTGAACCCGTAGGCCTGGAGGTTGATCTGCATGGGCGAGTCCGCGACCCGCGCGAACACATTCGGGAGCAGCCCACTTCGGGCGAGCCAGCGCGCCGCCTGAGCGGTTCGCGTGCCCTCCTTCCCGAGAGTGAGCCCGAGGTTCTGTCTGAGGCCGCGGGCGATGGCGTCGGCCAGCGACAATGCGACCGGAGTGGAAGAAACCGGCCCGGCCGGCACACCGCCGAGAAAAGGACTGCGTGCGCCGGGCGGCGCCGGGGAAGCGACCTGCAGCGGAGAACTGGTTTCACGAGGCGTTTCCGGGGCCGCCGGCGATACCTGGGCAAGGCCCCGCTCAGCGAACATGTACAGCACCGAAAGAGAGACGACTAGCGCGCAATAGTTCATGTGTGCTGTTCCGTCGGACCTGTTGGCCGCGGACTTCGGTCCAAGGGACTGATTAATATTCTCTCATAGCGATACGTCTTAAGCGCCTGCCTGAGGGCTGTGGTTCACACCAGGAGTGCCCCAAAACCATCGAAAATGCAGTCCAAAGAGGCTGAGCGGCACACGCTCAACGGCGAGGCGAAGACACGGTTTTGGACGGCCAAGCCCCGCGTACAGGCTTTCCTCGGTTACAATGAGGGGGTTAGCACAAAGGAGGCCACATGAGGTCTATCGGCTTGCCCGAGCTTCTGGTCATCTTGGGTGTCGCCGTTCTTCTGTTCGGCGGAAAGAAGATCCCCGAGGTGGCGAAAGGTTTAGGGGAAGGAATCCGCAACTTCAAGACCGCCCTGAAGGGCGAGGAGAAGGCCGAAGAAAAGAAGCAGGCATAAAGGCTTCCTGACGCCGCCCGCAATCTCGGGCGAAACGAGTTCGGCATCAAGAAGCGAAAACCCCGCGAAAACATTCGCGGGGTTTTCTGTTTTTGGAGCCGCGGCCCCCGACTGGCGCCGGAAGACCGGAAGCCGGCCAGCCCGCTCTGTCATGCGGGCCAGCCTACGTAAGTTACCGGCCGGGGCGGCTAGTGTGGGGCGGCCGCCTTAACTATTTTTTTTTTGGAGGCACGATCGAGTCCCGGACGGCCTTGGCGACGCGGAACTTCACGACTTTCTTGGCTGGGATCTTGATCGCCTCGCCGGTTGCCGGGTTCCGCCCAACACGCGCTTTACGCTCGACGCGCACGAGGCGGCCGAGGCCGGGAATGACGAACACGCCGTTCTTCTTGGTCTCGCGGACGGCGATGCTGGCGAAATTGGCTAAGAACGTTTTCGCGCTCTTATTGGGCACTTCGCAGGCGCCGGCCAATTCCTTGACGAGTTGCGATTGGGACATCTTCTTGGCTTCTGCCATAGACCTCTCTTCCAATCCTCCCGAATTGAACTGAACACCCGGATTACCGGGGTTCTCGCGCACCCGGATGCCGGCTGATCGGCACCAGGCCGATACCCGGACACGCTCAAGTCAAGACGATGATAAGGAATCGAACCCGGGATGTAAAGAGCAAATATGCGCAAAAGGCCCATTTTTCGGGCCTTTCGAGAGACAGAGTGCTTTCGGAGGCCCACAGAGCGGGCTTTTCGCGATGCTGAGCGCCGCGCCAGCGGGCCGGACCGGTCATCGGACGGCAGCGGCGAGCCTGCGGCTTTCGACCGCCGCGGCGGGCTTCGGCTCCGGCGAAGCGGCCGGGGCGGCGCACTGCAGCCCGAGCAGGTTCCGCAAATCGGCATCGAGCCTGACCAGCATATCGGCGTGCTCTTTCAGAAACTGGCGCGCGTTGTCGCGCCCCTGCCCGATGCGCTCATTGCGGTAGCTGAACCAGGAGCCGGCCTTCTCAACCAGGTTATGCGTGACGGCAAGATCGATGAGGTCGCCCTCGCGTGAAATGCCCTCGCCATAAAGAACGTCGAACTCGGCCTCGCGGAAGGGCGCTGCCACTTTGTTCTTCACCACCTTGACGCGCGTGCGGCTCCCTGCGGCGGTCTCGCCGTCCTTGATCGTGGCGATGCGGCGCACGTCTACGCGCACCGAAGCATAGAACTTGAGCGCGCGCCCGCCGGTGGTGGTCTCGGGACTGCCGAACATGACCCCGATCTTTTCGCGGATCTGATTGATGAAGATGAGGCAGGTATTGGTGCGCGACACGGCCCCCGCCAGCTTGCGCAACGCTTGCGACATGAGGCGCGCCTGCAGCCCCATGTAGCTTTCGCCCATTTCGCCTTCCAACTCGGCCTTGGGCACGAGCGCGGCTACCGAGTCCACGACGATGATGTCCACGGCGCCGGAGGAGACCAGGGCGGAGGCGATATCGAGAGCCTGCTCGCCGTAGTCCGGCTGCGCGATCAGGAGATTGTAGATGTCCACGCCGAGCTTGGCTGCATAGCTTGGGTCGATCGCGTGTTCGGCGTCGATGAAAGCCGCCGTCCCGCCCACCTTCTGCGCCTCGGCGATCACGTGCAGCGCGAGCGTGGTCTTACCGGACGACTCCGGCCCGAAGATCTCGACGATGCGGCCGCGCGGGAAACCGCCGACACCGAGAGCCGCATCGACCGAGATGGCTCCGCTCGAGATGACGGTCACGGGCACTACGTTCCGCGACCCGAGCCGCAGAATCGAACCCTTCCCGAATTGCTTTTCGAGCTGGCTCAGGGTGGCGTCAATGGCGCGCTGGCGGTCCTTTGGATCCATGGAAAACACACTCCTTCGGGAATGTGGTGGGAGCAAGCGGCCTGGATTCTCAGAAAACCGCCGGGGCGGCCGAAATCATTGGACGGGCCCGAGGGGAAGCCTATTTGCCGCGCGTGGCGATCGCGGGGGCCGGCTTGGGCGATTCGGGCGTTGCTCCGTTCCCGGGCGCCGAAGCGGGCCGGACGAGGTTCAGCGCCTCGCGGAGCTGCGCCTCGAGCCGGTTGGCGATATCCGGATTGTCCTTCAGGAACTGCCGGGCGTTCTCCCGCCCCTGCCCGATTCGCTCGCCCTTGTAGCTGTACCAGGAGCCGCTCTTTTCGACCGCGTTCTGGGCTACCGCCACGTCGACCAGATCGCCCTCGCGGGAAATGCCCTGGCCGTAAAGGATGTCGAACTCGGCCTCGCGGAACGGCGCCGCCACCTTGTTCTTCACGATTTTGACGCGGGTACGGTTGCCCGTCACCACGTCGCCTTCTTTTAGTGCGGCGATGCGGCGGATATCCGCGCGGATGGTGGAGTAGAACTTGAGCGCGCGCCCGCCGGTGGTGGTTTCCGGGTTTCCGAACACAACGCCGATCTTCTCACGGATCTGGTTGATGAAGATGAGGCAGGTATTCGATTTGGATACGATGCCGGTGAGCTTCCGCAGGGCCTGGGACATGAGGCGGGCCTGGACGCCCATGTAGGACTCGCCCATTTCGCCCTCCAACTCGGCCTTGGGCACGAGGGCCGCCACCGAGTCGATGACGAGCACGTCCACCGACCCCGAACTGATGAGGGCGCTCGCGATCTCGAGTGCCTGCTCCGCGTAATCGGGCTGCGAGACCAGGAGGTTGTCCACATCGACGCCGAGCTGGCGGGCGTAGGTGGGATCGAGCGCGTGCTCCACGTCGATGAAGGCGGCCATGCCGCCGTTCTTCTGCGCGCTTGCGACGACGTGCAGCGCGACGGTGGTTTTACCGGAGGCCTCAGGTCCGAATATCTCGATGATGCGGCCACGGGGGAACCCGCCCACGCCGAGGGCGACGTCCAGGCTGATGGAGCCGCTCTGGATGACCGACACGGGCACGATGGCCTCTTTGGTGCCCAAGCGCAGAATCGAACCCTTGCCGAACTGCTTTTCGATCTGGGCAAGGGTCAGGCTGAGCGCGCGCGCACGATCCTTCTCGTCCATTTTCGGGGATCCTCCGTGAAACGCTGATTATACCGTGACCCGCGCAGCGAAGAGCAAAGCCGAACAGCCGCAAGCCGGCTACAGGCGCGGTGCGTAATACCCTTTGCGAGCCCGAACGACAAGATCCTTGCGGCCCTTTACGTGAACCACGATGGTCTGATAAGTTCCGTCGGTCTTCAGCGGCTCGGGCCGGTAATACAGGTTGTACTGATGGCGCAGCTCGTTTGCGATGTTCTCAAAGGACTGTGAAAGGTCCTCGACCTTGAAGGGAAAGAAAGCCTGGCCACCGGTCTCGCTCGCGAAGTACTTCAGGATCTTGTCGCCGTCCGTTTCCACGCGCGAGATGTTGGTGGAGATGGTGTAAATAACCACGTCGGCTTTCTGCGCCAACTCGAGCGCCTGGTCGCGCGTGTACTGGCTCTGGTTGTCTTCGCCGTCGCTGAGTACAATCATCGCCCGGCGGAATTTGTGGCGTGGCTGATCCCGGCCCAGCTTGTCGCGGCAGGCGAAGAAGATAGCGTCATACAGAGAGGTGCCGCCGCCGGGGCGCAGGTCATGGATCAGCGAGGCGAGCTTTTCGGGATCGCTGTTGAAGTCCGCGACCAGCTCCGCGGAGGTATCGAAGCTGACGACGACCGCCTTATCCTGATTGGGCCGCACGACGTCGTTGATGAACTCGATTGCCGCCTCCTGGATGAACCGGAAGCGGTCCCGGATGCTGTTGCTGGTATCGACGAGAATTGCGAGCCGCAACGGCAAATCCGATTCCGCGGTGAACTCGATGATGCTCTGGGGCTTCTTGTTTTCGAGCACCTCGAAGGCATTGCGGTCGAGGTCCACGACAAAACGCCCCCTCTTGTCGGTGACGGTGAACAGCACGTTTACGCGGTTCACATCGACCTGAATCCGGGTGTTATTGTTGTCGGGCGCCGCCTGCGGCGCGGGTTGCTGCGCCTGCGATGCGACCGCGAGTACAAACAGAAGGCCGAGGGATTTCATAAAAGACTTCCCTCTAGATTATAAGCTCCGGAACCGGCCTTCACGGACTATTCCGGCAAATCGCGAAGGCCATGGCGATCACGGCACAGAAGGCTCGAGCAATCCCATCCAGGCGGCCAGGTCGGGGGGGAGCGGCGCTTCCACGACGACGGGAGCGCCGGTGGCGGGGTGGGCGAACCGCACGTGGTGGGCATGGAGGAAATAGCGGTCGAGGGCCGGCATGCCGGGGACGCGCGCGGGCGCCCCGTAGAGGTGATCTCCGGCAACGGGATGACCGAGGCTCGAAAAGTGGGCCCGGATCTGGTGTGTGCGCCCGGTGCGGATGCGCACCTCGAGAAAAGTGAACCCGGCAAAGCGGCGCAGAACGCGGAACTCCGTGATGGCGGCGCGCCCTTCGGCGCGGCGGGCCGTCATGCGGGTGCGGTGCGACGGGTCGCGCGTGATGGGGCGCTCGATGCGGCCCTGATCCTGCCTGACATTCCCATGGACCAAGGCGAGGTAGACCTTCTCGACGGATCGGCTGGCGAACTGTTCGGCCAAGGCGCGGTGGGCGGCGTCTGTTCGTGCCACGAGAATGACGCCGCTCGTGAACCGGTCCAGGCGGTGGACGATGCCGGGCCGCTCCTCGCCAGTCCCGGCGGACAGTGCTCCAAAGTGGTGCAGCAGGGCGTTGACGAGAGTTCCAGAGTGCCTCCCGGCACCCGCGTGCACTACCATGCCGGCGGGCTTATTGACCGCGATCACCTGGTCGTCCTCATAGAGGATGGAAAGCGGCAGGTCTTCGGGAACGGCGCGGAGTGGCGGTGGCGCGGCAGGCTCGACCTCGAGCTCCTCATCACCCCGCAACCGGTAGGAAGCGCGTCCGGGTGCGCCGGAAACGGTCACGCGGCCGGACCTGATCCATTCCTGAATGCGCGAGCGGCTGTAGCCGGGCAGAGACTGCTGGAGGAAGACGTCGAGCCGCTTCCCGGCATCTTCACGCGTTGCATGGATGATCAATCTCCTGGATTATAGCGGTGAAGATCGAGGGCGAAATTAAAAACCGCCCCGGCGGACCGGGGCGGGTAGAGGGAAATCTCTCAGCTTAAGGCAGCTCAGCCGCAAGCGGCCGGCTGCTCTCAACGATCTGTCTTTAGTAGTCCATCTCGGGGCCGTGGCCGCCGGGACCGGCCTGCGCGGATTTCTTCTCCGGGATCTCAGCGATCAGCGCCTCAGTGGTGAGCATGAGCGCGGCGATGGACGACGCGTTCTGGAGTGCCGTGCGCGTCACCTTGGTCGGGTCGATGACGCCGGCATTTACCAGGTCCTCATACTCGCCGGTGGCCGCGTTGAACCCGAAGTTGGGGTTATCGTTGTTCCGAACCTTCTCGGCCACGATGGCGCCTTCCCAGCCCGCGTTGCCGACGATCTGACGCAGGGGTTCTTCACAGGCGCGGCGGACAATGTCGACGCCGATCTGCTCGTCGCCGCCGGGCTTGAAGGTGGACAAGGCCCTGGCGCCGCGCAGCAGAGCTACGCCGCCGCCCGGAACGATGCCTTCCTCAACCGCCGCACGGGTAGCGTGCAACGCGTCCTCGACGCGCGCCTTCTTCTCCTTCATTTCGGTCTCGGTCGCAGCGCCGACCTTAATCACGGCCACGCCGCCGGCGAGCTTCGCGAGACGCTCCTGCAGCTTCTCGCGGTCGTAGTCGGACGTGGTCTCGTCGATCTGGGCGCGGAGCTGCTTCACGCGGCCCTCGATGGCCTTCTGGCTGCCGCCGCCGTCAACGATCGTGGTGTTGTCCTTGTCGACCGTGACACGCTTCGCGCGCCCCAGGTCGTCCAGGCGAACGCCCTCCAGCTTGATGCCGGTCTCTTCCATGATGGCCTTGCCGCCGGCGAGGATCGCGATGTCCTCGAGCATGGCCTTGCGGCGGTCGCCGAAGCCCGGCGCCTTCACGGCGCAGGCGTTCAGGGTGCCGCGCAGCTTGTTGACCACGAGAGTGGCGAGCGCTTCGCCTTCGACTTCCTCGGCGACGACCAGCAGCGGCTTGCCGGAGCGGGCGATCTGCTCGAGCAGCGGCAACAGGTCCTTCATGTTGCTGATCTTCTTCTCGTGGATGAGGATGTACGGTTCCTCGAGGACCACTTCCATCCGGTCCGGGTCGGTGATGAAGTAAGGCGACAGGTAGCCGCGGTCGAACTGCATGCCCTCGACGGTGTCCAACTCGGTGGACATGGTCTTGGACTCCTCGACGGTGATCACGCCGTCTTTGCCGACCTTTTGCATTGCCTCGGCGATCGTGTTGCCGATGGTGGTATCGCCGTTAGCGGAAATCGTGCCAACCTGGCCGATCTTGTCGCCGCTGACCGGCTTGGAGAGCTTCTTCACTTCCTCCACCACCACTTCCACGGCCTTCTCGATGCCGCGCTTCAGCGCCATCGGGTTGGCGCCGGCCGCTACGCTCTTCACGCCTTCGCGGTAGATGGACTGAGCCAGGATGGTGGCGGTGGTAGTGCCGTCGCCTGCTACATCGGAGGTCTTCGAAGCGACCTCGCGGACCATCTGGGCGCCCATGTTCTCGAGCGGGTCCTTCAGCTCGATTTCCTTCGCTACCGTGACGCCATCCTTGGTAATGGTGGGGCCGCCGAACTTCTTCTCGAGAACGACGTTGCGTCCCTTGGGCCCGAGAGTGACCTTCACCGCGTCGGCGAGCTGGTTGACGCCGCGCAGAATGGCCTGCCGGGAGTTCTCACTGTAAACGATTTGCTTTGCAGCCATGAATATTCCTCCTGAACCTTAGGCTTTCGCCTGCTGGGTTGCGCCTTCGAGGACTCCGAGGACCTCGTCTTCGCGCATGATTACGAACTCTTCGCCATCCAGCTTGATCTCATTGCCGGAGTATTTGCCGAACAGGATGCGGTCGCCGACCTTGAGGTCCGGGGCGACTACCTTGCCGCTTTCGAGGCGCTTACCCTGGCCGACAGCGACGACTTCGCCCTCCTGGGGCTTTTCCTTCGCGGAGTCCGGGATGATGATCCCGCCCTTGATGGTTTCCTTCTCTTCGATGCGCTTCACGACGATTCGATCGTAGAGCGGCCGAATGTTCATACCCATTCCTCCAAATGCCTTTTCTTCGATGTTATTCGAGTCTGGATGATGGATCCGGCTGGGTGCCGGATCCGTTAATCATTATTAGCACTCTCCTGCGACGAGTGTCAACACCAGGCAGAAAGCTCTTCCGATTCATGAAGTTGTGAAGGCAGTATCCGGCAAGAGGACCTCGTACTCCTCTCAGCCCGGATGCGGCGGAGCGCCCTGGACCCGCTCCGCCAACCCGGCCGGCGAATGCGGTAGGCTGGCGGGTTGGTGAAGATCCTCATCTCGGCCGGGGAGGCATCGGGCGATCTGTATGCCGCGTCGTTGGCTCTCGAACTGCGCCGCCGTCTCCCACAGGTGGAGTTCTTCGGATGCGCAGGGCCACGGATGCGGGCGGCTGGAGTGCGGGCTGTGGTGGATGCTTCGAGCCTGGCGGTGGTGGGCCTCGCGGAGGTAGTGACGCACGTACCGAGGATCTACGGCGAATACCGGAAGCTGCTGAACGCCGCGCGGAAGGAACGGCCGAACCTGGCCATCCTGACCGACAGCCCTGATTTTCACCTCCGGCTGGCGCGGCAACTGAAGCGCTCAGGCGTTCCCGTGCTGTACCTCGTAGCTCCGCAGGTATGGGCCTGGCGAAAAGGCCGGCTCCGGGGGATGCGGCGCTCGATTGACCGGCTGCTCTGCATCTTTCCGTTCGAGGAGGAATTCTTCACGAAGCACGGCGTCCCTGCCACCCACATCGGCCATCCGCTTTCGCGGCTGGTGCGGGCGGAATTATCCCGGAGCGAATTCCTGGAGAGGCACTCGATCTCCCCGGACCGGCCGGTCGTGGCTCTTCTGCCCGGTTCGCGGAGAGGCGAGGCCCGCAGGCACATGCCGGCGCTTTACGAGGCGGCCGAGCGGATGGCGCGGAAGCGTCAACTCAGCTTCATCCTGGCGCTACCCGGCGGGGGCTTCGCCGGAGGCGGCTCCGAGGAATTACATCATTTTAGGGAACGCATTTCCGGCTCAACCATCCAAGTACTAGAAGGCCAGACGTGGGACGTATTGGCGCACGCCTCCATAGCCCTGGCGGCAAGCGGCACCGTTACGGTGGAGGCCGCGCTGTTGGGCACTCCCATGGTGACCTTCTACAAGGTGAGCTGGCTGAGCTGGGTCCTCGGCAGGTTGCTCGTGGATGTGCCTTTCTACTCGATGGTGAACCTCATCGCGGGTAGAGCGGTGGTTCCCGAGCTGATTCAGAGTGAGATGACGGGAGCACGGCTCGCCTCGGAGGGGCTCAAGCTCCTTGAGGACTCTGCGGCGCGCGAACTGATGCGCCGGGAACTGGAAGTTGTGGCTCGGGCTCTTGCGGGTCCGGAGCATCCAATTGCGCGGGCAGCGGGGATTGTCGAAGAAGTTCTTGCAACCCAACGCTGACAGCGACCTTCCAACCGTAAGAAGATGAATTTGGGGAGAAAAGAGCGAATGGTTCGCAAGTTCTGGATGGCGCTTGCGTTGTTCGGCGCCGCCGCAGCCGCGACCGCGCAGCAACGGCCGCCGCGCATTGATGTCCGGCAGTACACGATTGAGGCGGAGGTAAACCCGCGTGCGCAAACCCTCAGCGCGAAGGCGCGGGTCGATTTCGTTCCTTTGGAAGAGACCTCGACGGCCGTTTTCGAGCTGAACAACGCGCTGAACGTCTCGAAGGTGGAGGATGAGGCCGGCCGGCAGGTGTCGGCCACACGGAATCACCAGACCTTCACCGTCACCCTCAACTTTGCGGATTCGCTCGCGAAGGGCAAGCCCGCCTCGGTGGTTTTCTACTACGACGGCCGCCTGAACGGGAATGAGGAGTCGCCCGTTTTCGGCATCAAGTTCGCGGCGCTGCACGACGCAGGCGGGTATCTGATGTATCCGGCGCGATGGTTTCCGGCGGCAGGGTACACGGCGGACCGGTTCACCTCTGATTTGCGCATCACCGTTCCGGGCGGGTACAAAGTCGTGGGCGCCGGCATCGGGCGCCAGGAGAGCGTGGCCGGAGGGAAGCTACTGTACAGCCTCAAATTCGACAACGCATCGTTCCCGGGGAGCATCGCGGTGGTGGCGGGCGAGCCGACCCGAGTGTCCGCCGAGGGCGTGACCTCCGAGTTCTATTTCAAAGACCCGGAGAAGCAGCTCGCGAACGCGTACGGGCAGGAAGCCGGCAAGGTGATGACGTATCTCACCAGCATCTACGGCCTGCCGCCGCAAGCGAACCTGACCTTCGTCGAGACTGAGGAGGGCGCCGCAAACGGCTATTCCGCGCCCGGCCTGGTGTTCTTGTCTCCCGCCGGTATCGGAAAGCAGGTGAACATCCGCCTCCTGGTCAACCAAATCGCGCGGCAGTGGTGGACAAGCCTGGTCTCGCCGGCGTCGAGGGCCGCCTTGTGGCTGACGAACGGCATGGCGCGGTACTCGGAGTTGCTGTACCTGGAGCACACCAATGGCCCCTCGTCATTCGAACCTGAGGCGCGTGACCTGTACATCGACGCGCTGACCATGAACGACGTGCCGATCAACCAGACACCCCGCCTCGAGGACTACTCGCCCGAGTTCTGGGCACTCACCTCGAGCAAAGGCGCGGCTGTGCTGAACATGGTGCGGTACGTCATCGGCGACTCGAACTTCGAGAAGCTCGTGAAGGAGTTCCCGTCCAAGTACGCCTGGCAGACGGTGCGGACTGAAGACTTCCAGAAGATTGCCGAGACGATATCGGGGCAAAACCTGCGCTACTTCTTCCTGCAGTGGATCGAATCGAGCGGCGCGCCCGAGTTCAAATCGGAGTACACGATCTACAGGACGCAGAAAGGGCCGAAGGGAGAGGGCGGCTTCCGCGTGATCGGCAAGGTCGCACAGGACCTGGACACGTTCCGGATGCCGGTCGACCTGAAGATCGAGACCGAAGGCAATCCCGAGCTGCAGCGCATCGAGGTGACGGGCACTTCGACCGAATTCTCCGTAGACACCTTTGGGAAGCCGAAGACGCTGGTGCTCGATCCGAACAACAAGGTGCTGCGCTTCAGTGATCCCATCCGCGTGGCGGTGGCCATCCGCCGCGGCGAGCAGTTCGCAGAAGTCGGTGAGTACGACGAAGCCCTGAAAGAATACCAGAAGGCGCTCGAAGTGAACCGGAACAGCTCGCTGGCGCACTACCGGATCGCCGAGGTGTTCTTCCTGCAGAGCAACTTCCAGGCGGCGGCCAACGAGTTCCGCGAGGCGCTCAACGGCAACCTCGACCCGAAGTGGACCGAGGTGTGGGCGCACCTCAACCTGGGCAAGATTTTCGACGTGACCGGGCAACGGGAGCGCGCCGTGAGCGAATACACGCTGGCGATGCGTACGAAAGACAACACGCAAGGCGCACAGGAAGAAGCCGCGAAGTTCCTCAAGACGCCGTACGAGAAGAAGGCGGCTGCGGATCAGTCGTAGCCGCGGCGCTTACGCCGGACTCTTCGCGGCCAGGTGCTCGTCGGCTTCGAGGTAACGCTCGGCCTCGATGGCGGCCATGCAGCCGGCGCCCGCGGCCGTAATCGCCTGCCGGTAAACCCGGTCCTGAACATCTCCCGCGTGGAAAACGCCCGGTACACTCGTCCGCGCGCCGCCGTGTGAAATGATGAAGCCGTCCGCGTCGAGCGCGATCTGTCCCCTGAAGGGCGCGGTGTTGGGCACGTGCCCGATTGCGACGAAGAACCCGTCCACGGGTTGTTGCCATTGCCGCCCGGTCCTCACATCGCGCAGGAGCGCTCCGGTGACCGTACCCTGCTGCAGATCGTAAAGGTCATCCACAACGGTGTTCAACAGCCACTTGATCTTCGGATTGGCCTGGGCCCGGTCCAGCATGATCTTGGAGGCGCGAAACTGGTCGCGCCGGTGCACGACGGTGACCTCCTCGCCGAAGCGGGTGAGGAAGGTGGCCTCTTCCATGGCGGAATCGCCGCCGCCCACCACCATGATCTTCTTTCCACGGAAGAAAAAGCCGTCGCAGGTAGCGCAGGAACTGACGCCGCGGCCTATGAGCTTCGCCTCGGATGGGAGGCCGAGCCACCTTGCGGACGCGCCGGAAGCGATGATGAGCGTTCGGGTCTCGATCCATTCGCCCTCGATGTTGAGGCGGAAGGGGCGCCGGGAAAGATCGGCCTCGATGACGCCGCCGTGCACGTACTCAGCGCCGAAGTGCTCCGCCTGGCGGCGCATGCTTTCGACCAGCGCGGGACCGTCGACGCCCTCGGGGAAACCGGGGAAGTTCTCGACCAGCGTCGTGAGCGACAACTGTCCTCCGGGCTGCGGGCCGGAGATGACGAGCGGGTTCAGATTCGCGCGGGCCGTGTAAATGGCCGCTGTATTTCCGGCGCACCCGGCGCCGGCGATGACGACGTTACGCATAGGGAATTGTGGTCGGACTCTCTCCAATGCTAGCGCGTTCGCACGGGCTCAGGAGAAAAAGGCCGTGACGATGCGGTTGGCCGCAAACGCGCCAACCCAAGCCAGCACGGTCATATAGGAGAACTGGAGGAGCGGCCACTTCCATCCCGCCGTCTCGCGCCGCACCACCGCAATCGTGGACATGCACTGCATCGCAAAGGCGAAAAAAATCAGCAGCGCGACGGCGCCACCCGGCGCGAGATCGCGCCGCAGCGCCTGCTGGAGCCCGAGCGACTTTGCGTCCGGCTCCATGCCGTAGATTGTGCCGAGTGTGCCGACGATGACCTCACGGGCGGCCAGCGACGTAATGAGACCGACGCCGATCTTCCAATTGAACCCGAGCGGCCGGATGGCGGGCTCGACCGTGTGCCCCACCATGCCGGCGATGCTGTGCTCGATGGGCGGCAGTTTGCCGTGCTCGAGCGGAAGGTGCGCCGCGATCCAAAGCGCCACGGCGACTGCAAGGATGACGGTTCCCGCGCGGCGGAGAAAGATCTTCGAGCGGTCCAGCAGCCGCAGCCCGAGAGACTGCAGCGTGGGCCGGCGATACGGCGGCATTTCGAGCACGAAAGCTGCGCGCTCGCTTTTCAGGATGGAAGACTTCAGGACTCTCGCGGTGACGACGGCCGCCAGAAAGCCGAGCAGATACAGCCCGAGCATGGCCGCGGCACGCGTGCCGAGCAACGGGCCGAGGATCGGCCGCTCCGGCAGGAACGCGGCGATGATGAGCGTGTAGACCGGCAGCCGTGCCGAGCAGGTCATCAGGGGCGCGATGAGTATCGTGGCGAAGCGGTCGCGCTTGTTCTCGATCGTTCTCGCGGCGAGAACGGCCGGCACAGCGCAGGCGTAGGCGGAAAGCAGCGGGATGAAGGATTTGCCCTGCAATCCCACTCGCGCCATGGTGCGGTCGGCGATCAACGCCGCTCTTGCCAGGTAGCCCGAATCCTCCAGGATCCCGATGAAGAGGAACAGCAGCAGAATTTGCGGCAGGAAGACCAGCACGGCGCCCACGCCCGTCCAGACGCCTTCGACAAGCAATGAGCGCAGCGGCGAAGCCGGCAGCACTCCGCCGATCCATTGGCCCGACCACGAGATGAAGGCCTGCACGGCGTCCATCAGCGGCCGTGCCCACGAGAAGATGGATTGGAAGACGGTGATCACCACCGCCGCGAAGATCAGCGGCCCCCAGACGGGATGCAAAAACACCGCATCCAGCCGCCGCGTCCAAACCGGCGGAGCGGGCTGTTGGTAGGCGGCCTGCTTGCCGACGTGGGCTGCCCAGGCGCGGCACTTCGGGACGTCGTGCAGCAGCGGCAAATCCACAGGGACCAGTGGGGTGCTGCGCTCGGCCAGGAACTGCCACACGGGCTCAAGTCCCTCGCCACGGGCGGCGCTGACGAGCACCACTGGCGCGCCGAGCTGTCCTGCCAGCGCGGACGCATCCACCTCGCCGCCTCGCGCGCGGAGGTCGTCCGCCATGTTCAGCACGACGATGGTGGGCAGCCCGAGCGCGAGGACCGGGGCCGCGAGCATCAGATGGCGACCGAGGCTCGTGGCGTCCAGGATCAGGACGATGGCATCGGGCCGGGGAAAATCAGGCATCTCCCCTTTCAGGATGTCGTGCGCCACCTGCTCGTCCTCAGAGCGTGGAGAGAGGCTGTAAATGCCGGGCAGGTCAACGAGCGTGATCTCGCGGCCACTGTCGAGCTTGGCCCGGCCCACGCGCTGTTCCACCGTTACGCCGGGGTAGTTGGCGACCTTCTGCCGCAGCCCTGTCAGCTGATTGAAGAGAGTGGATTTACCTGCGTTCGGCGGACCGACGATCGCGATGACCCGCCCCACCTGCGTCCCTTGCGGGGGATGGAGGCCGGCGAGTGCGCAATCGTCGCAGCCGCTCATGACTCGGCGCGGTGGGAGTGCTCGCCACGCAACAGCAGCCGCGCGGCGGTTTCGCGCCGGAGCGCGATCTCTGCGCCGTCAACGCGGAAAACACGGGGGTCGCCGCCCGGAGCGCTGTGTGCTGCCACAACACGGCTTCCGGGGAGAAACCCGAGTTCCATGAGGCGGCGCGAGATGTCCTCGGGCAGGTCCAGACGGTCCAGCACGCCCTCGTCGCCGTGCCGCAACTCGACCAGGCTTACAGGCGCCTGACGAGTGCTCCTGGCGGGTGCGCTGTTGAAACTGAGTTGCACTAGACACCCAGTATGTAGCCTCGGGCCGAGCCATGTCAAGCAGATCCGATTCTCCGCTTCGTCCGCCTTGTTGACAGCCGCTTGCAGCGACAGGAACGCGAATCAGGCAAGACCGGGGACGGAACCCGCGGCGTGCACGGGGCGTGAATGGGCCCCGCCCCCCAAGAGCTTCCACATTTTTCAAGCCCGAAGGGCGAAAGATACTAGCCCACGGCGTGAGCCGTGTGGAATACGGTGTTGGGGATAGCGAGCCCCGGAAAGGGGGCGAAAGACCGGTCTCAGCCCCAGAGGTCGCGCACATCCGGCCGATTGATCTACCAGCGCAGTTTCAGCTCGGCCTCGAACGTTTCGTTCGATTGCATCATCTCGTCCCAGGTCACCATGCGCTCGTGGTACGCGGCCGTGCGCCCGAGAATCGCCGTCAGTGTGCTCTCGACTGCCTGATCCGCGCTGTTCAGCAGCTTGCCCGTCCGGATGCTCTCGATGAACGCCTTCACGTTGTTAACCGCGCCGGACCGGAACGTATCGTCTTTCTGGACACCCGGCCAGGGGTTCTCGCCCACGATGCGGATCATGCCGCCATAGTGCGAATCCACCATGCCCTTGATGCCGAAGCAGCGAACGCAGAGGTCGCTGAAGGAATTCGTGAGCTGATTGGAGCTGAAACTGGCCTGCACATCGTTCGGATACCAGAAGGTCACCGCGAAGTGATCGTAGGCGTCGTTGTTGGTCGCATAACGTGTGCCGCTCCAGTCCGTCCTGCCGCCGGTGCCGTGGGCTTTCAATGGATGCGCCTGGAGGAACCAGTTCGCCACATCGATCACGTGGATGTTCTGTTCTACGATGATGTCGCCGCCAAGAACGCGGTCCATATAGAAATTCAGGATGCGAGCCTCGCCCGGGTCCATGCCCGGCGTAGCTTTATCGGGCGACGGCCGCCCGGCATAGTAGTAGACCTGTGCGAACGCGGGCTTGCCGATGTCGCCGTTGTGGATCCGCCGGGCCGCCTCCTGATACACCTCCTGCGCGCGCGTCTGGAAATCGACGAGGAAGCTCACCTTTCCTTCGGCCTTCTTACCGGCGGCGAGGAATTTCTTGCAGCCGGGCACGTCCACGGCTGCCGGCTTCGCGACGTAGGTGTGCTTGCCCGCTTCGACAGCGGCCATTGCCTGTTCCGGGTGGTAGTAGGGCGGCGTCTCGATGATCACTGCGTCCAAGTTCGAAGCGGCGAGTTCCTTGTACGCCTGCGGCCCGTAGTAGGCGCGCGAGGCATCCACTTTGAGCGTTTGGCGCGTGGTGTCCAGATGCTCGCGGATGACGTCGGCAACGGCGACGATTCTCGCGCCCGTGTACTCGGGGAAGAACGGTGCTATCCAGTTACCGCGGCCGCCGCAGCCCACCAGCCCGACCTCGACTGTCGAGTTCGCCTGCGTGCCGAAGACCGTTCCCGGTTTCAGGATGAGCATCCCGGCCGCGGTGCTCTTCAGGAAGCCGCGCCGGTCCGTATTGTTCTGCATAGTAACCTTCCTGCCAATGAATTCGCGCTGCGCTGGAGACTATATCACGAAGCGGAACGCCGCACCGGACGTGAACAGCGAGCTGCGGCGAATACTGGAGATCCCAGGTCCTGCCGCGTTCTGGAAGTAGTACTCTGGAAGGCGCTATGTCCGAGGCCTCTCGCAGAACCTTCCTGAAAGCGTCCGTGCTGACCACCGCCGTTTCGGCGGGCCGCGTCCTGGGCGCGAATGACCGCATCCGAATCGGCGTGATCGGCACCGGCGGCCGGGGCCGCTACCTGATTAAAGAGCTGTCGAAGATCGGCGGCATCGACATCGTTGCCGTTTGTGATATCTACGATGTCCGGCGCCAGCAGGCCGCGCAGGAGGCGGGCACGCCACCCGCCGAGCAGTACGTGGACTACAAGCAGGTGATCGAGCGCAAGGACGTGGACGCCGTGATCGTCGCCACTCCGGACCACTGGCACGCGACCGTGAGCGTGGATGCCCTGAACGCCGGTAAGGACGTCTACTGCGAAAAGCCCATGGTCCATTACCCGAAAGACGGCCAGGCCATCGTGAAGGCGGTGCGGGCCAACAACCGCGTCCTCCAGGTGGGGATGCAGGGCAGGCTGCTGCCGCAATTCATCGAGGCGAAGCAGCTCTACATCGATTCAGGCGTCATCGGGAAAGTGGGCTTGGCGCGGACCTGGTACACGTCGAACCAAGGCTATATCCAAGTAGCGCCTGCGGGCATGGAGCGGAAACCCGACGGGCTCGACTGGGACCGCTGGCTCGGCCCGGGGCCGAAGGTGCCATGGAACCCGGAGATCTACTTCAGCCCCTACAAATGGCTGAACTACGACGGCGGCATGATCATGGGCATCGCCATCCATGTGCTCGATTCTGCACACCACTGGCTCGGGCTGCGCAAACCGAAGTGGGCGTTCACGGGCGGCGGAACCTACTTCTACAAGGATGGGCGCGACACCCCCGATGTCGTCACGATCATCCTCGAGTACCCGCAGAACGTCACCGTGACGTTCGATGCCGAAGCGCTGACCGCTCCCGGAGTGAAAACCACGGCGGGCGTGGAATTGCGCGGCTCGGGCGGGCGCCTCTGGGCGGAGCGCTACATTCAGGACATCGGCTACGAGTACACGCCGAACACAAAATTCAGTAAGGCTCTTCCAGCGAAAGCAATAGGTGGGCATCAAAGCGCGGAGCCGTTGCTCCGGAACTGGCTGGACTGCATCCGGACCCGCCAGCGCACCGTTGCGAACGAGGTGGAGGCGTACTACTCGACGATGGCGTGCTTCATGGCGAATCAGTCTTACCGCACGCAGTCGAAGGTGGTCTGGGACAGCGTCTGGGATCTGCCGGCGTAAAGGGAACGTTGCGAACGGCCCCTGTTAGCGAGGCTCCGGCGTTGCACCTGGAGTTACTTCACCTACAAGGACGACAGTCCGGGGAACGCCGCATCTCGCGCTTTCAAACTACGTTTTGCGCCTTGTATCAGGGCATGGCTTCAGCCGTGCCGCAAACCCCCGCCAATCACGAGGGCTTCAGCCCCCGTTGTCGTTCTCTCCGCCAAATACGAAACCATACGGAAGTCCTCTGGCGAATCGACAAGTCCAGCTCTGGTCGCGCCATCTCAGGGGCTCAAGCCCGGAATCTCCCCGCGATTCAACGGCACGGCTGAAGCCATGCCCTGATACAAACCAAAAAGGCGGGTCCTCGCGCGCCAGTCCCTCGCGCCGGCGCGACTCAGTCGCCGGCCGGGCGGGTGTTTTCGATCCTGCGCACGACGGCATCGGTGAACGAGGTCGTCGTGCCGGTGCCGCCCACGTCCGGCGTGAGGTGTTTGCCCTCCGCGTAGACCCATTCGACGGCGCTCTGCAAGCGCCTCGCCGCATCCTCCTCGCCGAGGTGGCTCAACATCAGGGCGGCGGACTGCATCAACGCGGTGGGGTTCGCCAGATCCTTACCCGCAATATCCGGAGCGCTTCCGTGCACCGCCTCGAACACCGCAATGTTGGTGCCCAGGTTCGCCCCCGGAACGATCCCCAGCCCGCCTACCAGGCCCGCCGCGAGGTCCGAAACGATATCGCCGTACAGGTTCGGCATGACGAGCACGTCGAACGTCTCCGGCCGGATCACCATCTGCATCGCCGCGTTATCGACGATCAGCTCCTTGTATTCGATGTCGGGAAAGTCCTTCGCCACCTCCCGGCAGCAGCGCAGAAAGAGCCCGTCGCCGAGTTTCATGATGTTGGCTTTGTGGACGGCGGTCACGCGATGGCGGCTGTTGCGGCGCGCCCACCCGAAGGCGGCGCGCGCGATCCGCGCCGATGCGGTGCGCGTGATCACCTTGAGGCTCGTCACCACGTCGGTCACCACCTCATGCTCGAGCCCGGAGTAAAGATCTTCGGTGTTCTCGCGGAAAATCACCAGGTCGATGAACACGTCGCTGAAGCGTGTCTTGATTCCGGGAAAGCTTCGCACCGGGCGGAAATTGGCGAACAGGTCGAGCCGCTTGCGGAGCTGCACGTTCAGGCTGACGTGGCCGCCGGCGACCGGAGTCGTTGTGGGACCCTTGAGGCCCGTCTTCGTGCGCTCGATTGAGTCGAACACGTACTGCGGCACCTGAAAGCCGGACTCTTCGATGACGCGCGCATTGAGCTCGACGCAGTCCCAGGCGATGCGGGCGCCCGTGGCTTCGATAGCGCGGACGGTGGCTTTGGCGACCTCGGGGCCGATACCGTCTCCTGGAATGAGCGTAACTTGGTGGGGCACAAACTCATCATAGCCCGCGCTCGTGCGGGACAAACCGGGCGTGGCGGGGGCTGCGCGTGGCAAAATACAGTTCGTGAAATTGCTCGTCTTCTCGGACATACACGCGGATTACGCCCAGCTCGAAAAGCACATGGCAGCGGAAGCGGACGCCTATGTCGCCGCGGGCGATCTGACGAGTTGGGGCCGCGGTCTGGACCGCTGCGGCCAGATCCTCGCGAAACGGGCCGGCCGCGTTTGGGTGCTGCCGGGAAACCACGAGTCCGAACGCCAGATTGCGGACTTCGTCCGCAGCTTCGGTCTCGCGGAGTTTCACGGCCGGAGCTTCGAGGCGGATGGATTTCAAGTCGCCGGACTCGGCTACTCGAATCCCACTCCGTTTCACACTCCGGGCGAGTACAGCGAGGACGAGCTGGCACGCCGCCTGGCTCCTTTTGCGGGACTCGAGCCGCTCGTGTTGATCTGTCATTGCCCGCCGTTCGGCACGGACCTGGACTGCGTGCGGCCCGGGGTGCATGCCGGCAGCCGTTCCGTGCGCGAGTTCATCGAACGGCGCCAGCCGGCGCTGTTCATTTCCGGCCATATTCATGAGGCTGCCGGCCGCGAGATGCAACTGGGAAGAACACTCTGTTACAGCGTTGGAAAACAGGGCCGCTTGATCGACTTTGCTACACTGAAGAAATGATCGAGGATCTCGAGAGAGAGTACTCCGCGCTCCGCCAGCAGGCAGAAGCTGTGCGGAGCTATCTTTGACGCCCCCAACAAGAAAACCCAGTTAGCCCGGATTGAAGAGCGCGTAACATCTCCCGACTTCTGGAGCCAGCCGGATCAGAAGCTCCTGCGCGAGCGGAAACGCGTGGAAGAAACGCTCGCGGACGAGGCGCAGGTTGCCGCGATGCTCTCCGATCTCGACACGCTTTTCGAACTCGGCCGCGAGGGCGAGGACGTGGCGAGCGAAATCCGCCAGGAGCTGAAGAAATTCTCGGAGAACCTCGAGCAGCTCGAAACCGAAATGCTGCTTTCGGGCGAGAACGATTTCCGGAGCGCGATCGTCATCATCCACCCCGGCGCCGGCGGGACGGAAAGCCAGGACTGGGCGGAGATGCTGCTGCGCATGCACTTGCGCTGGGCAGAACGCAAGGGCTTCTCCACCGCCGTAACCGACAGGCAGGAGGGGGAAGGTGCGGGAATCAAGTCCGTCACGTTCGAGATCAACGGCGAAAACGCGTACGGATTGCTGCAATCCGAGGTCGGAGTTCACCGCCTCGTGAGGATTTCGCCGTTCGACGCCAATGCGCGGCGGCACACGTCGTTCGCATCCGTCTTCGTTTACCCGCAGATCGACGACGAGATCAAGATCGAGATCAAGCCGGAGGAGCTGAGGGTGGACACGTTCCGCGCGGGCGGCAAAGGCGGCCAGCACGTCAACCGCACGGACTCGGCGGTCCGCATGGTGCACCTGCCCACCGGGATCGTCGTGCAGTGCCAGAACGAGCGGTCTCAGCACAAAAACCGCGACATGGCCATGAAGCAGCTCCGCGCGCGTCTCTACGAGTACGAGATGGACAAGAAGCGCGAGGTGGAGCGCAAGCTGGAGGCCACAAAGGCGGACATCAACTTCGGCAGCCAGATCCGAAGTTACGTGCTGGCGCCCTATCGTCTGATCAAGGACCACCGGACGAAACTCGGCGTCGGCGATGTGGACCGCGTGCTCGACGGCGACCTGGAGCCGTTCATGCACGCGTTTCTGGTATGGAAGCGTACGGGCAGAATCGCCGGCGACGGTCGAGAGGATCTGCCTGATTAACGGTGCGCGGGACAGCTTTGATCTCACCCGAACTCAGCCGTGAAATCCGCAAGGCCGCGGAGCTGATCCGCCAGGGGCGCCTGGTGGCTTTCCCTACCGAAACGGTTTACGGCCTGGGCGCGAACGCACTCGACGCGGAGGCCGTGAGGCGGATCTTCCGCGCAAAGGGTCGGCCTTCGACGAGCCCGCTGATCGTGCATGTTTCCACCATCGAAATGGCTCGCGGGCTCGCCGCGGAGTGGCCGGCCGCGGCGGAGGCGCTGGCGCAGCGCTTCTGGCCCGGACCGCTGACGCTCGTCGTGCCCAAGCAGAGCTGCATCCCCGACATCGTTACGGCTGGCCTTCCCACGGTCGGCTTGCGGCTGCCTGCGCACGAGGTGGCCCTCGCTCTGATCAAAGAGGCCGGAGTGCCGATTGCGGCGCCGAGCGCGAATCCGTTTTCTGAGCTGTCGCCGACCACGGCGGCGCACGTATTCGGCGGGCTCGAAGGGAAGGTGGATCTGGTGCTCGATGCCGGCCCGGCGGCTGTGGGAATCGAATCCACGGTGGTCTCGCTCGCAGGGCGGCGGCCGGTGCTGCTTCGGCCGGGGATGATCACCAGGCATGAGATCGAGGAGATCGCCGGCCCGGTCGAGACGGCATTCGATGGAGGCCCCGGGGCACATCCTTCGCCCGGCCAGCACAAGACGCACTACAGCCCACGGACGCGGCTGATACTGGTCGCCGGAGGCGCGGTACCGGCTTTCGGCCGGGGCGCGTACCTTTCCATCGGCAGCGCACCACACGGCGCAGCGGAGCGCGTTATCGAAATGCCGGCCGAAGCGCGCGCCTACGCGGCCGTGTTGTACGAGGTCCTGCACCGGTTGGACCGCGAGGGTCTGGACTGGATCGCCGTCGAGACGCCGCCCGACCAGGCGGATTGGGCTGCGATTCGCGACCGCCTGGAACGCGCAGCCGCGCGATGACGCACCTGGTGTCACGGCCGCCGTAGCCGCCGATTCGGTTCTCGTGTGTGTACCTTGGCCTGGGTTCCGTCTTCCAGTGAAGCCAAGCCAGGCCCGCCGCGCCATGTAAAGGCACGGCGCGCTTAGGCCGATAAAGCGGGTGTGAGCGTGCGGCCGGCGGCAGTCTCGACATCCAGACCGCGAATTGTCACCAGTCTGCACCCACTGCCGATGGTGGCCGTGCGCCTGATGCAGGTTGTGGCGGGCGATGAGATCGTCTTTCGCCGCGTAGCGGACCTGATCCGCTCTGACCCTGCCTTTTCCGCGGAAGTGATGAAACTGGCGAACTCGCCGCTGCTGGGGTGTAGAGAGAAGATCAGCGGCGTCCTGCACGCACTCGCCATTCTGGGCCTGGACCGATTGAAAGGCCTGGTGATGACGGTGGCGCTCCGTAACTTCCTCTCCTCGGCCCTGCAGGTGCCCGTTCTGCTGCGGTGCTGGCGGCACAGCCTCGCATGCGCGCTGCTCAGCGAGGACCTGGCGCTCGCGAGCTGGCTGGACAAGGACCGGTACTACACGGCCGGGTTATTGCATGACCTGGGGCGGTTGGCGCTGCTCGCGACGTACCCGGACGAGTATGCGCGGCTTCTGGAAGAAGCTGACGCTGCCGAGCCCGGTGCCTTCGATCTTTGCTTGGCCGAGCAGGTTGCCTTCGGAGCCGATCACTGTGTAGTGGGCCGATGGCTGGTCGGGGACTGGCATTTTCCCGCGGAATTCCTCGACGTAACCTCGGACCACCACGCCAAACCACCGGGGAGAGAACTGGACGTGCTGACCGCGGTGCATCTTGGCTGCCGGATTGCCGATATGCTGGGCTTTCAAGTGGCCGGGCCGGCTGCCCTGGTTAGCTTCGATGATTTGAAAAACGAGTTTCCACAGTGTTATTGGGCGCGGTTGAAGCAGGAAGGCGAGCTCCTGATCGCTATAGCCGGCAAAATCAACGCGCTCGAATGCAGCCTGCTCGGTTAAGGCGCCTCCTCACACGGTTTCGTCGTGAGACCGAGGAGATGCCCGTGAATACGAGGCGACCTGAGCGGAGAGTCGTACTGAGATCAGACCACGTCGCCCGCACATTCTTCAACGTCCTGGCATGCGAAGTTGAGAGTGTCGCCGCCTGTACGACCAAGGCCGAGGCCGTGCAGGCGAGAAGCCCGGTCTATGCTCCGGCCAGTCCGAGTTCGGCCGCGCATTGCTGCATCGCCGCCACGCAGAATGCGATGTGCTCATCGAGCTCGATGCCGAGTTCGCTCGCACCCTGAATGATGTCCTCGCGGCTTACGGCCCGGGCGAATGCCTTGTCCTTCATCTTTTTCCGGACGGATTTGGCGTCCACCTCCGCGAGGCTGCGATTGGGTTTGACGAGCGCGACGGCGGTGATGAACCCGGCCAGTTCGTCGCACGCGAAAAGAGTTCGTTCGAGCAGGGATTCGCGGGGAACGCCGGTGTGGCTGGCGTGCGAAAGAACCGCGCGGCGTATTTCGTCGCTCACCCCGCGTTCAGCCAGAATGGGCTCACCCTTGACGGGATGGTCGGGCAATTGCGGGTGAATCTCCCAATCGAAATCGTGCAACAGCGCCGTGGCGCGCCACTTCGACTCGTCCTCGCCGAACTTGCGGGCGTAGGCAGCCACGCAGGCTTCCACGGCGAGTGCGTGTTTTCGCAGGCTCTCGGTCTTTGTGAATTCGCAGAGAATCTCCCACGCCCGGGTCCGGTCCATGTTCACCAGCATACTGCGCTCAGGAGCGCCGCAGCCACGGCCGTTTCGTGGCGATTTGCTGGGTGGAAGTGGAAAGTTCCTGCCGGGATCGGTGGCGCAGTTGGCGGCAGCCGAGGCGACGCGAGCGGCGAGCGAAGGCCATCGACCTAAGGCGGGTGAGCTCAGATGTCTGCGGACGTCGTCGGCGAAGATACAGACCCGGCGTGGTATATTAATGAAAGCCCACGTGTGGGCCTGTGGCGCAGTTGGGAGCGCGCTTCCATGGCATGGAAGAGGTCGTGAGTTCGAATCTCACCAGGTCCACCATTCCTCTGAAAGTAAACCACTTAGCATCCTGAACGGCAATCTTAGAATAGGAGATTGACCGCTTCCATGGAAGTTCTCTATGAGCAGTTCATCCGAGAAAAAGAGTATCTTCTCAACGTCTCGCCACGAACACTGGAAGGCTACAGATGGGCGTGGAAAGCCTTTGAGCCGACCCTCAAAGGCAAGGCCACCGTGTCCAAGGCTGACGTACTCCTGCGAGTAGCTGAACTCCGTTCTCGGGGTCTCAGCACGGTTACCGTAAACACGTACTTGCGGAGCGTCAATGCGTTTTGCAGTTGGATGCTCAAAGAAGGCCATTCGCCAACACTGTTGAAGATTCCCCGCCTAAGAGAAGAGAACAAAGTGCTCCCAACCTTCAGTGATGCTCAGGTTGCGAAGCTGGCCCTGCTCCGTCCTGCCACAAGTTCAGCAGAGCGTTCCCATGTGCTGGCATGCCTCATCCTTGACACGGGCATACGTATCAACGAAGCTCTGTCGATTGAGCGTTCGCATGATGTTGATCTCGACCAACTGCTTGTCAAGATTCGAGAGGGCAAAGGCGGCAAAGAACGGGTCGTGCCATTCTCCGTCCAGATGCGAAGGATGCTCTTCCGCTACATGGGGCGGCACAGGCCGGAATACGGGGACCTGCTGTTCTTTGCGGGGAAAGGCGAGCGAGTGGTACAGCGCAACGCGCTTCGGGACTTCAAGCTTGTCTGTCGGAGGCTCGGTTTCAGTGGCGTCCGGTGTTCGTTCCATACCCTCCGGCATTCGTTCGCAGTCGCTTACCTTCGCAACGGTGGGGACGTGTTCAGGCTGCAACGCATTCTTGGTCATGCCAAGCTCGACATGACTCGCCGCTACGTGAACCTCAGGACCGAGGATCTTCAAGCCGTCCACCAACGGTTCTCTCCGCTGGCGGTCGTTTCGGGGCACCGCTGAAACTCAGCGTGCGACCGAGGGCCATCCGCACTTGAGGTCCGTCGGCATTGAGGACCTTCAGGCCGTTCACAATCGGCTGAGCTTGCTGGCGAGGGCATGAGGCAGACGGGGTGAACGCTGGGCGACATTGCGGTCACGACCTTTGGGCACAGTTTGCGCTTTGAGCGGTGGTGTGGTGTCGCCGCAAACGCGGGCAGGCTGTTTGATCTCGGCGAACCGTCCGGCACCAAAACAGCCCAGCCTGTTGTTCGTTCGACTTCGCTTCGACGTTGCAGTATTACTGTTGTGGCTCGGCAGTGCCGTTCATCAATGACACGAGCCGAGATTTCAAGGTTGGACCAAGATCCTCCGCAAGTGCGATGAACAATTGCTGATTTAGCTTTCCTTTGGCGAAGTCTGTCTCGAACAACTTGACGGCGTTCTTTGCCAAAGCTTCCGTTTGCGGTTCAGGATCCCGCAGTCTCGACAAGATCTCATACAGCCTGTATAAGATCCGCATGACGGGGAAGTGCGGGATCTCGTACATGATGTCGCCGTGAAACTTTGCGGCTTCTAGGGCCTCGAACGTGAAGGCTTCAGCAAACGGCTTCGTGAGGTGGGAACCGGAGTGAATCTCAAGGATTGCGAGGGCTGAGAGATGATTGAACAGCAATTCGACACAGATTGCCCGCTCTAGTCGGTGCTTCCTGCGCTTCGTTTCATAACGCTCTTTCCAGATTCCCAACAGTAATGTGAGCAGAGCGCCGATCAGGACGCCCACGAGGGAGATCATCCATGTGGGGATCAGCTCTCGGTTCGATAGCACAACGATGAGCCGTTCAAGTTGGCGAGTGTAATCAGGGTTCATCTGAAGGGCCACGTGATCCGCCTCCAAAAACCAGATCAACCGTGAAGCGGGTAACATTCTACCATCGGCAGGAGCCGAAACACGCCATGGACGCTAGGCGGGACTGGCGCAAGCACCTCCACCCGCAATTGCGGCCTGACACAACCGTCGTGAGCTTCGATGTAGCATCGCCTCGGCCTGCCGTGCCGCAGTATACATCTACGCTCCCAATCGCCCATCGGCTCTTCTTCCAGGGCAATGAGCACCGCCATCCGTGGGGGTCCAGTGGCGCACCGGTTTAATTCCACAACAGCGAAGACGACGAGACCGGACTAGCCGGAAGCTAGGTCATAGCCCCCATATCCGCTGTCGGGTTGCCTCGTATGGACCTTGCCCTCCTTTCATTGTAGAACAAAGTACTTGACAACACAAAGGGATCGACTTATCCTTGGAACTGTGAGGCCGAGCAATCTAATAAGTCCATATAAGTCAGTGATTTACAGAAAGACCAGAAAAGAATAAGTTGTATTCGTCAAAAGGAGAAGAAACCATGTCCGAAGAAACATCCGACATCGAGAGAATGTACAAAGCTGTTCAGAGTTTTCGAGAGTTGGGCACCGGACGAAATCGCCAGGGAGTATTACTTGGTGATTCCGACGATGCCAGAACTGCAAGACTGTTCTTCAAAGGGGAGATTTACCACAATTGGCCGTCCTGGAACACGATTCAGATAAAAGGAAAGGACCGCAGTATCAGAACCTTCAATACAGCAGGCTGCACCGTATACGGGAAGCCAGCTTTCATCTTTCGCTGGAATGAACTGACAGCAGATTTGTGGTTCCGTCAAATGGAGCGGGACAAACTTCTAAAGTGGCTCGAAACTGCAAGGCCAAGCGATCTTGTCGCGATGGCAGTGTTGATTGCGGAGCAAACCGAGTCTAAGCACCGACCGTTCGCCTATCCCGGCTTCGAGAGAAGCAATCTTCGCTGGATGCAGATCGAGATCAGAAAGCTGAGTCTGTCGGTCCTCATTAAGCTGAACAGTCTCACAGCGGGCCAGACCGCTGCCGATGGGGCTGAGTCTCGGATGGCCGCGTGAGTAGCGTACTCCGGACTCGTGGTCTGCCGGTTGTGCCTGCCGGTGACGGCAACGAGGAAGGTGCGATCGGGGGTATGCTCTCTTCTGCGGGATGACGGCGAAAACGGGCTGCGAGTTGAATATTTGGGCCTGCCGACTTCAGCATAGGCGGCGGGTAAGCTTGCCTTGCAGGTGGTCTTTACATGGATAGAAGCCGATTTGGCGAGCGGTTGTTGAGGTTCGTTTTGTTGGTAGGTTACGTCGGTGGGAGCATCCTGGTGCTTTGTGCCTTGGTCTACTTGGCTATTGACGGAATCCGGGAAGAGTGGCGAGCCAGTCTGGCTTTGCTGCATATCTTGGGTCCTCTTGCGGTCGCCATCTGCTTTGCGACAATTCAACGACGTGCCGGGCGTGTGGGCACTTCTCGGTGCGTTTCTCGGCTCACAGAAGTTGCGTTAAGGATGGTCCCGGTGTTGTTTCTGCTGTTGGCGGTAGTAGAGCGGTGGCCGTCCGGTTTCTACGCTCTTCTTCGGATTGCCGTCTGTGGGAGCGCATTCTATCTGGCAATGCTGGCCTTGGAACCGCCAAAGCCTTTCTGGCTTTGGCTCATGGGCGCAATTGCGGTTCTCTTTAACCCTTTGGTCCCTTTCCGCCTGGGGCGTTCAAATTGGCGCATGATCGATCTCTTCGCCGCAATTCTGTTCGGCATATCGTTGATTGCGTTTCGGTCTAAACCCAAAGAACCGAATTAATAGACCGTCTAGCGGCTAGGCTCGTTGGACATGTCTCCTCTCGTGCCGGGCCATCGTCGCCGGGACCGATGGCCGCCGCCCTCCAGCGAGTGAGGGAGTATGGCTCTTGCCTACTCCCTCACGGAGCGGTTTGAAACTCCGTAATCCCACACTCTATAGGGCGGGGTTTTGGGGTTTCACGCAACGCGTTCCCCAGGAGCTGGTATCGGCTGCGCAGGCTCGCCAATTCGGTAGAGAAGCTCCTTCCCACGTCCGCGCTCGCGGGGCCATCTGCCTGATTTCGCTAATCTAATCTGGCCCACTTCGCTCATCTGATTTGGCCCACCTCCAAACAGGAGCCGGGTATTCTGTTTCGGGCACTCTTGCCCGCAACGGAGACGGTCCTTGACAAGGAGGCAGAGC
>Ga0209777_10000447_pt1 | contig 69170 bp, 68 predicted proteins | sample FrelakmetHBP12HB_FD_187147 | JGI IMG/M metagenome (GOLD analysis project Ga0209777, IMG submission 187147) | Freshwater lake sediment microbial communities from the University of Notre Dame, USA, for methane emissions studies -HBP12 HB (SPAdes)... | ecosystem: Environmental > Aquatic >...
CCATTTTTGTGAAATCTTCTTTATCAAAGAAATAGTCGGCTGTAGTGCGGTTTTGTTCTGTCAGCTTCTTGGATTCCTGTTTTCTAAATACCAGGGGCATTCTGTAGTACGAATAGAATGCTCTTACACATCCCACGGCGATTTTTGCGGTGTTCTCGCTTTTGCCTTTTTCTAGATGCCATTTTCTGAACTGGAACATTGAATTTTCAACTTGGAAATCTTTGTCTGCTTTCCTTTCACTAAGCAGCTCGTGCCCACTTTTTCCCGCGAATTCCAAATAATGCCTCATTTGAGTTCTGTAAGTGTTGGCTGTTCCTCTCTTTTGGGCATGTAGGAACTCGTCAACCGCTTCGTCACCCAGTTCTACCATCTACTTGCCGTCTCCAATTTACAGTAAATGGCTCGGAATATTTAAACTAAACTTGTAAACACGTAAAAAATAAGGATAAACAATAGTTACAACTGTACTTCGGCGAATAGTCATGACCATATAATACAGTTCCGACTCCACCGCGTTATCAGGAGAGGAAACTTTCAACAATGTCAACAATGACTTAAGCAACAGCAAACAACTGCTTTAACCAAAAGCAAACAGCCCAAAACCCCAAAACAAGCTTTTCCACACTTTTCAACAAACGCAAAAATAAATGAGTCAACAAACGAGACCGGTCTAACCTTCCGCATTGAACATTCTGGTCAATGATGTTCAATGGTTGAACAACTGCGAAAAAGCTGCTTTGGCCGAAAACAACTGTTTCAAACTCAGAAGCAAAGATTTTCCCTATTGATCGAAAAACAGCAAGATTCACTGATCGAAAAAAACTCGTCTTCAGCGAGAAGAGCCAAGCGATCGATTTCACGATCTATCTGCGCCAATCCTCTAGCCCAGCTTCAGGGAACTACTTGTTTGAGCAAATGGGTCAATGAAGGGTCAATGAGGTCAATGGCAAGGTCAATCGCCTACAAACTGATTTAACCAAAAGCAACCTGAATTAAACCCGAAAACACGTTTTTTCTCCATTGACCGTCAATGCCAAAAATCATTGACCCCACAAAAAAATCCCCTACCCAAACCTCCTGAAAAACAAGTATTGGACATTTCGATCAATGGCGATCAATCGCGATCAATGACAAAGCAACTGCCAAGAAACTGCTTTAACTAAAAGCAAACAGCTTCATTCCCCAAAACACCGTTTTCCCCATTGATCGCAAAATACAAAACCATTCCGCACAAACGCGACGGTCTAACCTTGCGCATTGAACATTCTGGTCAAATGCGTTCAAAGGTTGAATAAACGCTAAACAACTGGCTTTATATGAAAGCAAAAAGCTTCAACCCCCAAACCACGATTTTCCCCATTGTTCAACAATGCCAGAAACCATTGACCCGACAAAAAATCTCATACCCAAACCCGACGAATTTTCTTAACTGTTCTTGAAAGTTACCTTCTCCAAGCAAATCCAACAAAACCAGCCTACCGGACATTATCCTAACCACAATTTGCACAATGGCTGCACAATGGCTGGCACAATGCCAAACAACTGCTTCATCCAAAATCAACGTGCCACTAACCCAAAAACACGATTTTTCCCATTTGTTACACAATGCCAAAAACATTGTGCGCTTTCAAAAATCCCCTACACAAACCCACTTAACTTCTCCATTCGTCACCCTGCAATTTACATCACTCCTTTGAAGACGAGTTTCTGTACAAATGCTAGTTTTCCACAATCTCACAGAGGCAGAAAGCTTAAGAACAAAACGACTTCAAAAGTGTATTCAAAGCAGAACACGAGGCTAACCTGTGCATTCGAACCTTCCCGAGTTGATTGCGCCTTGCGGCATGAACTGCGCCCTATGCGCAGGTTACCTAGCCCTGAAGAACGACGTGAAAAGTCAGGGCATCAGCATGCCAACTTGCTCGGGCTGTCGACCTCGGGGAAAACAATGCGCCTACCTCAAGAAGAAATGCCCCAAGCTTAACGGCGAAATCCAGTTCTGCTTTGAATGCGCAGAATTCCCTTGCCACCGGCTGAAAACCATCGATGCAAGGTACAGAAGCCGCTACCAGACAAGCTTCATCGAAAACCTTACCTTCATCAAAGAAAAAGGCATTGAGAAATTCCTCCAGTCACAGGAGAAAAAGTGGCGGTGCCCCAATTGCGGCGAAATGATTTGCTGTCACAACGGTATCTGCTTCAAATGTGGATTAGATAAGCTGAGAACAAAGAAACAGAAGTTCCGCTGGGAAAACAACCAAGAAACCCCGCCAAAGAGCTAGGTTAGGAAACTAACAGGTCTACGATTGCCAGGAAAGGAGTTATAAGCTAGAAGTGCCCCTCAAAAACCAGGGATTCTGAAATGAAGAACCCGAAGTTTCCCTCCAACCTAAAAAAAATTCTAATCGCAGCCTCGTTCTTTTGGGCTATCGCTGTCCTTTCCGACTATACCGCAGCTGCTTTCTGGGGTCCGCAATTCTGGGCTTTTTCAGCCTCCTTCTTTGGGACAGACGTCAAGACGACCCTCGTTACTCTTCTGTTTATTGAAGGCGCATTTGTTTTCGCTTTGGGCGCAATCTGGGCAGCAGGAGCCATGGAAACCACGTTTGAAGGCGACAACCTCGCCACAAACCCTTACTACCAGAAAGAACAATGGAAACAGCGCCGCGAGCAAACCGAGGGACAAAACATAGCCGGCAAGCTCCTCATGCTTGCAGGCGGCCCGCTGCTAATCGCGTCCATTATCTTGCTTTTCGTGTGAGCAAGTGCCAGTTTGGCGGGCCTCTCCTGTTTTGCCGCGAAGCAATTAAGCATACCAAAGGAAAGACTCTGAGCAACAAGGCTGAGTTGCTCCTCAAAAAATGGAGTATGAAGCAATGAAATCAGAGCAATCAGAATTCACAGTACAAAGCTATCAGGAAAATGATAGAGAACGCTGTCGAGGCCTGTGGCGGGAGTTGGTTGAATAGCACCGCGAAATCCATGCTGACCCCACCATAGGCGGAGAGCATCCTGAAGACTACTTCGACAGGCACCTTGCCAAAGTCGGATCGAGCAAAATCTGGGTAGCCGAACATAACGCAACCGTCGTGGGATTCGCTGGACTGGTGGTCGAAGGCGAAGATTTCACGATGGACCCCATCGTTGTCGCCAGCTCTTTCAGGGGAAAAGGCGCAGGTAAACAACTAGTAAAGGCGCTGATATCTGAAGCCCAAGAGCTAGGCGCCAGCCAGCTCCACGTTGAGCCAGTGGTTCGAAACGCGGAAGCAATCAAGTTCTACCACGAAATGGGCTTCGTGAACGTGGGGCAAGTGCAACTATTCATCGAGTTCTCAGGCAAAAAATGGTCAAAAAGCCTCAAGCTGCATAAACGCAAGTTCGAATTCTGACAAAAAACTGGGGTAGTGCAATTGACAAGAAAACTAGCAGATGTTCGCGATCTCTAGGCGGGCTTCCAGACGCAGGTTATGGCGCCTTCTTGACATGCTAAAACGCAGGGCGTCCTATTTTCCTGTGGCTTGCATTGGGCGCAGGTGTAGCGGATTTTCTTGCGGTGCTCCTCAGTTACCGCCGCGACAGTTTTATCTTCGAGGTCTATGAATTCGGTGACGAGTTCCAGCGCTTGCTGAGGACATTGTTCGACGCATTTTCTGCAGCTGTTGCATTTGTCTGAGTCGATTGAGATGAAATATTCGCCTGAGCCGTCGATGTAGCCGTAGTGGGTAATCACGCCTTGCGCCTCAGCTGCCCTGCGCTTTCAGGTAGAGCGCCCTAGCCAGCAATGCAGCGCCTAATGCGCCTGCAATCATGGGATCTAAGCCACCTTCGCGCCAGTTCGGAGATGGCAGCGTCTTTACGCTAAGGACGTTTTCTACGCGGTTCACGATGCCCATGTTCTTGCTTTGGCCGCCGGTGACGACGAATTCTTTCTCCAAACCCACTCGGTTGACAAGGTTTGCCATGCGAATCGCCATAGCCCGCGTGTACGCCGCGATAACTTTTTCTCGGGTCCAGCCTTTGCGGAGCAGGCCGATGGCTTCGGTTTTGGCGAATGCAACGCAGGTACAGCTAACTGGCTCAGGCTCTTCTTCGATGCTCAGGCTGACTTTACCCATGTCTTCAATAGGGATTTTGAGAAGGTCCGCGAAGACTTCCATGCCTCTGCCCGTGCCTGCCGCACATTTGTCGTTCATGAGGAAAGATGTGACTCTGCCTGTTTCGTCGCAGTGAATAGCTTTGATATCCTGCCCCCCCACGTCCAGAATCGTCCGAACAGAGGATCCCCAGATATAGTTAGCGCCCTTGGCATGGCAAGCAATCTCAGTTATCGCCTTGTTCGCCATGGGCACGTTAACGCGCCCATAGCCCGTGCCGACAGTGTACTTTATGTCACTCTGTTGAAGTCCCGTTCCATCTAGAACCATGCCCATAACTTTTATGGCGCTATCGGGGCTGTTAGAGCCAGTGCGAGTGACTGCCCAAGCGTAGACTTCGCCGTCAATCATGATGACTGCTTTGGAGCCGACTGAGCCGACATCAACGCCTGCAGTAATAAGGTTCTTGTCGCTCCAAGTTTTACCAGGGACGACGCGGTGGTATTCTTGCCATCGCCAATACTCTTTTGTGTCTGCTGGCTTCTCGGTCATTTTGATGCACCTTTTTTGCGGCTTGCAGCCGTCAATGCAGCGCCCAACGCCCCCGCGTATTCCGGATCTTCCGGTACCAGTACGCTTATGCCGAGTTTTCTCTTGAGAGATTCGATGAAACCCACATCTTTGGCGACGCCGCCCACCAAGACCACGTCAGGGTTAATGCCTAACCTGTGCACCATCGAGGAGATGCGGTCAGCCATGGAGTCGAAGACGGCTCGGGCAATCTCAGGCTTGGACTCCTGGCGATGAATTAACGAAACGACATCGGATTCGCCGAAAATGACACAGGTCGCGTTAATTGGGCTTGCTCGCTCGGCTTTCAGGCTGAGCGGTCCCATATCCTCCAACTTCACTTCCAAAGCTCTTGCCATGGCTTCTATGAACGTTCCTGCGCCCGCTGCGCATCGTTCGTTGACAACGAAGTCCTGCATGATTCCGCGTTCGTCGCACTTCACTGCCCTTGCCTCCTCCGCCCCAACATCGATGACTGTTCTAGCTGAGGGGAAGAGGAACACGCCTGCTTTGGCGTCTGCGCCCATCATGCTCACGTTACCTGCCGAATACGGTGCCATGTCCATGCCTGAGCCCGTCGCCAGAACCATACTCACTTCTTCCTTTTTGACGTTAGCTAATTGGAGGGCTTGGGCGAAGGCTTGTTCCGCCGCTTTAGTGGGTTCGAACCCTGAAAAAGCTTTGGCTTTTCCAGCGGCTACGCCGTCTTTGAGAATGACGACTTTTACTGTTTGAATTCCCATATCGATGCCCGCGGTAATCATGGTTGTCGCCTCAGAAGTCAACTCTAGCTGAAAGCATCTCCAAGAAAGCTTCGACACGGGTCTTCATCTGGCCCACATCTTCCCTCGTGTATTCCGTGTCGAGGTAGTAGACGGGTATATTGATCTTGTCTAAGGCGCGTTTGACGCGGGCGTATTCCATGGCGTAGAGGATACAGCCTCGGACCACGTAGTAGATAACGCCGTTCGCTTTGGTTTCGTTGACTTTATTTATTAGCCAATTAACGCGGTCTTCGTTGCCGTCTTTGGACGTGAAGCAAGGGCACGTTGACGCCATGAGGTAACGTTCGGCTATGCCGTTAATCATGTCATCCATCGTCCACTCATCCACGCCGACGGGGTCGTAGAGGACGCGGTCACTGCTGCATAACTCGTCGCCAACCAACAGGCCACGGGGCGTCGCCTCTTCAATGAGAGTGGGCAGCTTCCAGTTGTCAGGCCAAAACATCGGTGTACCTGTCACGATCACGCGGGGCGTGTCAGGTGGGGAAGCCCAAGCCTTCTGCGCTACCCGTTTTTCCAGCTCGTCGCAAAGGGCGTCGGTCTTCTCTGTCCAGCGTTTAATGTCGTCCCACATGCTCATCTGGTTAACAAGCATAGCGTCCCTGCCCATTATCACAGGGTTGCCTTTGCGCAAATCCTGCAGACGCCTGAAAGCCTTGGTTGCTTTCTGCATGGTTTGGATTGCTTCCTTGAGTTTCTTTGGAGTGATTTTGTTTCCAGTGAGCTTCTCGATTTGGGTTTTGACGGCTTTGATTTCTTCTTTCCACAGGTGAAGCGATTGAGCGGAGTCTTTGACTCTTGGCGGCGTCATAGTCCAGACGGTTTTGACGTCGCTGAGGATTTCGCTAAATTTAGTCATGCCGTCGCAGGTAAGGGTTGTGATGACCGCGTCGCTTAACTCTAGATAGGGCGAGAGGTTAATCATCTTGGCGCCTATTGTTGAGCGTATGACGGGGCAGACTTCCACGGGCACGATGCGGTCGCCAAACTTGGAGGTATCGTACCAGCCGGAGTTGACGCGAACGGGGATCGCATCAGCCGCCAAGATCAGCTCTACGGGTGCGAACACGCATAGGTAGCCAATGACTTTTTTGCCTTGGGCCTTGGCCGCTTGGATTTCTTTCTGCCTCATACCGAAGAAGTCTGAGACTTCGTCGAAGTACCGCATGGCTGCTGGCCTGTTAGGGTCGGTTTTCTTCATCTTGGCAATATTGTCCGCTATGATTTTGGCGGAGGCAGATTTAACAGTGGCGTTCATTTCTTCGATTTCTTTTTGAGGCATATCAGGAAGGTACTTTTTTTCTGCGGTTTGGCTTTTCACGTTATTCTCCTCATTCAGTTTTTGACGGTTCCAACCAATTGCGGGACTTGAACAGAGTTTTTCCTGCCAAGGTCAGCTTGAGGCATCCCTCATAGGGGCACATCTCGATGCATCGCGTGCAGTTCAGGCAAACGGAGGTTGTGATTTCTCCGCCCTTCTGCTCGTATACGTCGGTGACTTGCACGGGGCACACGCGTTTGCAGATGCCGCACTTTGTGCATTTCTCTTCTGTCTTATTAATATGCAGGAGAGGCGACCACTTGAACGCTTTGAAGCGATTTGCAGCAGCCAAGGAAATTCCGGTGGGGCAGAATCGACACCAGAAACGCCTAAACAGGAACGTGCTAAGAAGGGTTGATGCGATAAAGAAGTAAACCAGAATCGACGTGACGAGAGGAATGTTGATGTAGAACATGATGTCTCGGGTGTAGGGGTAGCTAACGCTCCAGCTTACGAAGCTCAGCGTTGCCACGGAACCTGCCCATGGAACAATCAGAGGTTCCAATGGGCTCAGCATTAGGCCCAGTGACCTGTCGGGGTCTCGGAGGAAAAGCAGGTTCGTTTGCGATTGGGCGTTGACCGTTAATGCGCCTAAGAAAAGAGGCGAAACAAGCACGACTGCTGCGATAACGTACCTGAGCCTATGAAGTGTTTGGTTGATGTTTTCTGGAAGCGTTAGGTAGCGGACTCTGAAGGCTTTCCGTACTAAAGCGACGAGGTCCATGTAAAAGCCAAACGGGCATATCCAACCACAAAAGAACCTGCCCGTGAAAAGCGTCGCCACTAAGATTACCAAGAGGAAGATAGCGAGCCAAAGCGCCTGCGTAAACGAGAAGAATATGCCAACCACAGCGGCGGTTTGGACAACGAGCCTAAGGTAACTAACTTTTCGGGATCGGTCCGTCTTCCAGATAAGAACGACCAAAACGCCTGCGAGCGCTAACCCTACCCCAACAATTACCGCAAGTATGGTTTCAGCTAGCGCTTCGTACATTCTTTCCAGCCTTATGACTCGATGAATGTTAAATATTTATCGCGCTAAACAGCGTAACCAGACCCAACACTATGAGCGCCACTGCTCCCAAACGACTTATCCACTTCCTGAAAAGAGGAGCCTTGTTGAGTAGCCAACCAGTCGCCCCACCTAAAAGGAGCATCGGGGATAGCGCGGTTCCAAGGCCGAAAAGCACCGCCATGGCGAAGCTGTCAAACGGCGCTGCAAACGTCAGTGAGTACGCCAATAGAGCTAGGAGCGGCGTGCACAACAGCAATCCTCGGGAAAGACCCAGCGTGTAGGCGCGGACATCAAATCTGGACGTAAAACCCCAGAAGCCCTTCTTTTCTATACTAGCTGCAGGGCAGTTACACGTGGGCGGTTTGTTCTGAATGAGTATGGTTGCGCCAATTCCGATGGTTATAATGCTAAACGCAAATGAAGAATACAGCTGGAATGCAGAGCGAAAGGCGACGTCCATGAGGAGCTTAAATACGCCTATGGCTGCCCCAATTATTGCATAAGCGGTTATGCGTCCACCATTGAAAATCATCGTGACGGCGATGCCCTTGCGAAAGCCTGCATTGATGCCTGCAATGTAACCTGCCACGAAGGGCAGGCAGGTAGAGGTGCAGAAAACCAGACCGTAAAGGAAACCTCCTGCCAACGCAGCCACGTACGGGTTTGCGATGTCAGGCAGGAGCGACATGCTATCTTCTCAGCTTTTTCATTTTAACGGGAAGCATGGCAACCCAGCTGAACCCTGCGAAGACTGCCGCGTTGCCGAGTGCAAATGCTGGCGCAGCCACGATGGCGAAGCTGCTTGCTCCAGTGAAGCTTCCCGTCTGTACATTCTGTGGTTCAACGGTTTGCACGGTTCGGGTGTTCCAATGCTGCAAATAGTTCTGGTGAGCTGTGTCGTTTGGATAGCTTTCGCTGGGCGGGTAGGGGAAGCCGCTCATGTTCTGGAACGGCAACGGGTTAACGGTGAAGCCAAACCCGAAGCCCCAGTTTCCGTTTTCGTCTTTAAACCAGCTAGCCTCATAGAGGAAGTAGTCTCTAACCATGCCCTGCGGGACAGGTGTCAAGTTGCTTTTCGGGAATTGCAGAGAGACGGCGTCGCCTTGTCTGCCTATGACGAACATGTCATCCTCGCTAAGTACCAGTTGGGTTACGTTTCCGTATTTTGTGAAGTCGCCTGTAGCGGAAGCGTTTCCAGCTGCAAATGCTTGGTACAGGTAGGCTTGAGGGTTGATTTTCTGGAGGGTTATGTTCTGCTGGCTTGAAGTGTCTATGCCGATGTAGTCGAAGGTTACGTTCCAGAAGTTGCTTATTCTCAGCGAGTAATCGTTCGTCGGGAACAGCCCCGTCAAGTCTATTACGTAGGTTCGGGCTGCTCCGTCGGATGGCAATGGAAATTCTCTGCCATCTGGAACGCGCATCCAGTTGCCATGGGCGTCCTTGACTTCCATGTATGGGGGCGGCGTGATCTGGGTGCCGTCGGGGACGGGCTGTGCGAAGAAGTTGTTGAGCCAGTTCGTGTAGTCGTCAGGTGAGCCCCAGTCAACGATGGCGCGCACGACGAGTTTGATTTGCTTTGCCCCGCTCAAGTTGCCGAGGTTCAGCGTGATTCTGTTCCAGTTTATTTCGTTCCAGGCTGGGCTGGTGCAGCCGCTGCTTCCTGAGGTGAAGATGCCGTCCATCTTGGAGATTTGCGGGAGGACGTTTTGGCCTTTCTCGTTTATGGCTGAGATTGGTGTTTGCAGGTTTGTGTTGTTGATTGTGTAAATGTTACCCATGTAGTTGGGGTCAAGGTACTGCTCAACCATTGTGGAGTAAACGCTAGTGCCTGCAGGGTGATCAACTGCCACCATGCAAGCTTGGTCCAGGTAGAAGATTTCGTTATATTTCTGCATGATAGTCAGGTTGAAGGCTCCGTTGGTTGCCTGCAATTGGCTGCTATTCAGGGGTACATAGTCCCATGGGTTGTTCCTGTAGTAAGTTAGGGAGCCATCGCTGTTCAGGGTGTTTATGTATCCCAGCCAACCGTGATTTGAGATGTCTGAAACGTAGACGTCGTTTGTGCCGTTCCAAATGTAGAGCACGGGGCAAGATGAGCCGCCTGTATAGGTGGCTGTGAGACTGGTTCTGGAGGTTAACGTGAATGCGCGGGCTAAGTTGGTGCTTCCGTCATCCCAGCTTTGGAACGTAACCCTGCCAGTTGGGTCAGTCTGCGGCATCGTGACCGTGTAGGTGCCCTCAGATAATATGGCAGTCCAGAAAGTCGTGTGTTTCTCCGAGTGCCCGTCTGGGTAAGTTATGTTGAAATCCGCGTCACCGCGAGGCGAAATGTCCACGCTAAGGGTGTGGTATCCATCTTTGACGACAAAGTAGCCTCCTTCCGTTCCGCTTATGTCAACGATGTGCGTTTGGCCATCTCCACCCTGTAAGGGTGCTGCAGTTAAGGTGAAGGTCAAGGTTCCGCCAGATCCTCCAGCTATAGTGAGCGTCTGGGTTTGCACAACGACGCCGTCCACTACAATCTTGAGCGGAAGACTGCTAGTGCTAGAACCTGGGTTGGTTCCCGAGACTATTACCGTTACGGGTTGTCCAGCCTGGACCTCATACGGCTTAATGATCAAGCCTGTGATTTTTATCGAAGAGGGTTCTTCCACGCTAAGGGTAGCCGTTAAGTTGCCCACCCCGATCGTGTAGTTACCCTTAACGCTCTCAGTTACCGCGAATGTAACTGAAGTTGTTTCTCCACCTGATAACTGGACAGTTTGGGTGCCTGACACCTCTCCGTTGACGGTGCACTGAACGGAAGTATTGCCGCTGAGCTCCCCGACGTTTGTCACTTCCGCAGTTACGTTAACGGAGACTCCGGGTTGTGTAATATCGGGATCAACCGTGAGGTTTGCAACTTCAAACTCTGCAGGTTTAGGAGGCGGGGCAGCAGAAGTCACGCTAAATGTCCCGTTTAAGCCGCCTACCTCAACTTGATAGGTTCCCTCCTTCTGCTCAACGACTTCAAATAAGACGTTTTTGCTCGCTGCGCCGTTCAATTGACCTGTTTTGGTTTGAACAGCGGAGTCGTTTATGTTAAGTGTGAGTGAGTAGTTCGTGCTGTTTGGTGCCCTATTGGTGACTGTAACAGAAATTCCGATAGCTTCGGCGACTTTGGCTTGAGTGCGGTTAATGGCCAGATTAGAAACTATGTAGGGGCTGGATACGGTGAAGCTTCCTTCCAAGTTGCCTATTTTGACGGTATGCGTGCCTTCGCCGGCGCCTGAGATGGTGAAGTTAACGGTTTTGGTCTCTCCGACAGCCAAGCTCAAAGTTTGAGCCTGAGTTAGTGTGCCGTCCAATGACATGTTCGCCGAGAAGACGCCTTTTTCTCCAGCTATGTTTGTTACGTTGACTGATGCGGTAACATCTTCTCCAATCAGCACGTTTGAGGGGGTTACTTGCAACCCTATTATCTGGGTCTGGTCAGCTGTGAGGTTAGGCCCTGGCAAGGCTTGCACATAAGCCAAGGCACCGGCGGCGGAGGCAACGATGATTATGTCGATAATTAAGATTGCCTCAAGCTTGCTGATAGCTCTCCTGAAGCCCATGTGCTCTCCATAAGACCTTATTGAATATATACCTATACCAAAATTACAGCTTCATCTTTTCAACAGATGAGAACCAAGCTTCGGTCACTTAATATCATTAGACATGTGTTAAGTTAACCAAGTAGAATCTATAAACTTGTGCTACAGTACTCTTTTGTTTACTGGAAATGTTTATATCTGATTTAAACATCTCAACATTTGTCAGATGTCCATATGAATTCTCAAGCAACCAGCCGTCTAAAACAGCCTGAGCTAGAGCCTCCCAATCCTGAAGAACTTGAAGCTTTGGATTTACGAATTCTCAGTTTGCTACAGCAAGATTCCCGGCTAAGTTTCAACAAGATTGCCCGCAAACTTGGCATCTCGGTGGGTACAGCGTTTAACCACATCAAGAGCCTGGAGAAAAAAAACGTCCTCAAAGGGTACACAATAATTCTCGACTCCAACAGAGTCGGCTATAGCCTTACAACTCTCATCATGGTTCAGGTCGAAGGCGGCCATCTCTTAGATGTGGAAGATGAGGTCTCGAAGTCGATTAACGTCGTCGCCGTATATGATATAACTGGAGACTACGACGCCGCAGTAATTGCTAAATTCAAAGACAGAGCATGCCTAAACTCTTTCATAAAAAACCTTATGGCCATCCCGCATGTGAAGCGAACCGTGACCAGCGTTGTTCTCGATGTTGTTAAAGAAGACCTCCAAGTAAACCTGCAAAAGGCAGGAAAGCAAGCAGAGAGCACTTGTTAAGCAAGTTAAGTTTTCTGAGTGAATCCATTTTCACTATTCATCCTCAGAAACATGTGTAAGGTTATTTATAGTTTTTCTGTATATATTTCCAGTTATTCATAAAAATTATGCACAGGTATTAACTATGTTTATATTTTACTGGACACAGTAATATTTTAAAACTGAAAAATAGTGAGCTTTATGAAGAAAACTGAACAAGCCCCAGTCGTCCACGAAACGGACAAGAACGTTACCGAATGGGTCACCCGAGGAGCAGGCGGAGCCCCATACAGCACGTACCAGAAACGGATCTTGGGAGCTGAAGCAGGTGGATAGCGAAACGACTCAAAGTCCACCTCAAATGAAGAAGACCTTAAGCCTAATGGGGCTGACCATAAACGCCATGGCTCTAATAGCGCCTGGTGCATTCCTGTGGTTAAACTATCAGGCCCAAGCGGCACAGGTAGATCCGTCTGGCATTTCAACTGCACCAGATATTTGGTTCGGCTTGTTCATAGCCCTAGTACTATCCTTCTTAACCGCAGCTTCCTATGCGTGGTTGTCACGACGTTATCCTGATGCAGGCGCTGGCAGCTCATATTACTTCGCTCAACGCGCGCTCCTTGACAGGGGCAGCAGCAATAAGAAAGCGCGTGATGTAAAATTCTTAGTAGGCTGGCTTTCTCACCTTTACTACTGGGTCTATCCAGGTGTAATGGTTGCTTTTTTGGGCATCTTCATGACATTCATTTTGCAATCCCTGGGAATTGCCATATCTCCATTAGGCCAAATCGCCATAGTAGTGCTGTTTTCAGTTATAGTAGGTTTCATAGCATACAGGGGAATTCAAGGGTCAACCAACACAAACCTCATCATCAACATTGTACAGCTTGTGATGCTCGTAGGCGTAACTGGACTTGCACTAGGTTACCGTTTCATAAACCCCGATCACGTAACCTTCTACTTCTCAAACGCGGCTCAGGCGTTGGTGCCAAATAACATTAGTCATGTGCTCTTCCAAGCAAGCCTCGCCATACTTGTGCTCGTAGGTTTCGAATCCGTCACTGCGTTATCTTCAGAGGCGAAGAACCCAAAAGATATTCCCAAAGCAATCGTACTATCACTGGCAATCCAAGGCGGGTTTGCTTACCTGCTCGGCTTCTTCGGAATACAAGCGTGGATAAACTCCAACTACACCTTCGCCAGTGCCGCAGCCTCTCCGGGACCATTAGGCGACATCGTTCGCATCTCAACTAATGCCTTGTTCGGCGGAGGCGGGTTCCCTCTCATGCTGATCGTTGCAGCAGCTGTTGCAGCAGCAATATTAGGAACAACTCTTGCTTGCCTCAACACCGGCGTAAGAGTTACGTATGCAATTAGCCGAGACACAGAAGCTCCACAACCACTGGGCAAAATAAATACAAGATACGGCACTCCCGCTGTCGGCGTATGGGTACTTACAATGGTCTCTGCCTTAATAGGTGCGTTCGGTGTGCTGAGTCTAACTAATCTTACTGCAGTCATGTTGCTGTCAAACTTTGGAACATTCATAGTCTATGGCATAACTTGCCTCGTTGCATTGATTGCTCTGTCCAAGGAACGCCGTTCAATCCTGACCAAATACATTATTCCCATAGCTGGATTCGCGGCTAACATGCTAATGCTCGTCGTAGTCATTTGGTTAGGCGTCGTTGGAGGAGGAGCCACACAAGAAGCAGCCCTCATCGCCATAGGAGCCAGCGGCATATGGATAGCCATAGGCTTAGCCTACTACTTTGCAAACTCAAGAAGCATAGAGTCAGGACTCTTCCCATTCCCTGGGGGTAAGGAAAGCGCTAAAGACAAAGGGAAAAAATACAGTATTAAGTTCGAGACCTAAAAGGGCGGCAAGCCGTCCTATTCTTCTCCCTTTTTGGTTTTATTGTTCAAAACAATTTAAAATCACGTTTAGCTCTTCTGCAGTCATTATGCTGAGTTTGGCCTATTATTTGGGAACCGATTGTTCATTTGTTTGGTAAAATTCGATGACTTTGGTCACATTTTCACCAATTACACATTTTACTGTAAATTACGGTAGAGTTTATTACAAATTATGCACAAATCACAATTAGCCTTATATAATTGGGGTGCAATGGATAACGGAGTACACGAATGGAGAACCATAATTGCAAACTTTAACGTTCCCGAAGAGAAGTGGCTGGGATTAGTTTGAGACGCTTCCTAGCCTCAGTGAACATATTCGTCGACCCAACCCAAAAAGACAACGTCATCTGCAGTCTCTCGAAACTGGAAAATGCAGAAGAAATCTACGAGGTAGCCGGCGAATACGACATCGTCTCGCTGATTTCAGCCTCCAGCCTCGAAGAATTCCGCGATGTCCTGCAGAAGAAAATCATGAAGATAAAAGGAATAAAAAGCACGATAACAACAATTATTTTGGAGCCACATAAAGGCCCCAAATGCCAAAACAAAACATTCAACGTTTCCACGCTAAAGTAGCAAGGAGCGGAAAGGAGCCATAGTGAACCCGAATGGTATTTGGAGTTTTGGATTAGTTGATCGACGTAATCCAGGCGCTGTCGGTTATTCTGATTATAGGCATAACTGTTGTCGTAGCGAAGCTTATAGCTCCATACATCACCCGAGTCTTCAAGCGTGAACCCAGTCGTTTTGACAGAATCCTAGACCCTATCGAGAATTTTATTTACAAAATAACCGGGGTGGACACGCTCCAGGCGATGGGTTGGAAGCAGTATTTCCTCAGTGGCCTGTTCGTTAATATCGTCATGATGGTCATTGGCTTTCTAATACTTATCTTCCAAGGCAAGTTGCCCCTCAACCCTATGGGCTTTGCCGGAGTGCGCCCGGACCTTGCCTTCATGCAGGTAATTTCGTTTACGACGAACACGGACCTGCAGCACTACAATGGTGAAACCGCCTTCTCGTACCTTAGCCAAATGGGCGTGCTTCAATGGATGATGTTTGCCTCCGCTATTACTGGCTTGTGCATGGGCATAGCCTTCATCCGCGGTTTGGTAGTAGGTTCCAAGGATATGGGCAATTTCTACGTTGATTTCACCCGAGCCACAACCAGAATCCTTCTGCCGCTTAGCGTTGTGGGTGCAATAATATTTCTCGCCTTAGGCGTACCTCAAACCCTTAACGGTTACACCGCCGTTAAGACCATTGAAGGTGCCGCGCAGACCATTTTCGTCGGGCCAGTTGCTTCTTTGGACTCGATTATGCAGCTTGGTACAAACGGAGGAGGTTACTATGGCGCAAATGCTGCCTATCCCTTCATGAACCCTTCGCCTTACACAAATATTCTTCTGATTTCCTTCATGCTTCTCTTGCCGACAGCTCTGATCTTTGTCTTCGGCCAGATGATAGGCAAAAAAAGTGAGTCTCGACCTCTTCTTTGGGGCGCATACATACTTTTCGGGGCCAATCTGGTCATCGCGTTTATTCCAGCCCTCCCGCTTGTTGCCCCTGGCATTGAAACGCGGTTTGGGGGTTTCATGTCCAACTTTTACACGGTTACAACAACCGCCGCAACAACAGGCTCCCTAAACTCCGCCCTGTTGGGAAACCACCCGCTTACCGTACTTTCAGGCTTTCTGGGTATGTTCATTCAGTCGATCCCGGGCGGCAAGGGCATAGGCTTGATGTACATGGTCATGTTCATTGTGATTTCTGTCTTCATCGTAGGCCTCATGTCGGGAAGAACCCCCGAGTACTTAGGTATGAAAATTACGGGGCGCGATGTGAAGCTTGTGATGGTCGCCTTCCTAATTCACCCGATGACCATACTCATACCTACTGTGCTGGCCTATGCCACAGGTGCAGCCCAGGCGATAGGCATAAGCGGAAACTCTGTGGGGTATACACAAATTTTCTACGAGTTTAGCAGCGCCGCCGCCAACAATGGCTCCGACTTTCTGGGCGCCTCTGGCAACACGCCCTTCTTCAACATCGCAACTGGGATAGTGATGCTAATCGGACGTTACGCACCCATAGCCATTCTGCTGGCACTTTCGGGCTCAATGATTGGCAGAAAACGCGTCAACACGACCACAGGACTCAAAACTGACAACCTTGTCTTCACTTTGGTCCTAGTTGCAAGCATCATCATACTCGTGGTACTCAGCTTCTTCCCATTCCTCGCCATTGGACCAATAACTTCATTCTTCAAAGGGTTGGTGAACGGCTTTGGCTAGTGATAAACCTGTAGTTCCAGCCAAGAGCAAAGAATCAGCCCCGGGAGGAATGCGAACCGCCTTCTCCGGAAAAGTACTCGTCGACTCCGTCGTTCGCCTCAATCCAAAATCTCTCGCCAAAAACCCAGTGATGCTCATTGTCGAAATAACGTTCTTCATCGTAGCTGCCATGGCCATAGTCCCACAAGCCTTTGTTCCGGTAGCTAGCCCCAGCCTACAGACATTCTACATTGAAGTCGCCGCCATACTCATTATCACTGTCTGGTTCAGCACTCTCTCCGACTCGCTTGCGGAGCAGCAAGCCAAAACGACGGCCGGCAGCCTTAGAAAACTGGAAACCGAAGTGCCCAGCAAAAAAATAATCACCGAAGAATGGACACGGAAAATAGTTAACGTCAAATCGACTGAGCTTCGCAAAGACGACCTCATCCTTGTTCAAACCGGCGATGTAATCCCACTTGACGCCGACGTGCTTGAGGGAATCGCCATGGTTGACGAGTCGCTTGTGACGGGCGAATCAGCGCCAGTTAGGAAGGCGCCTGGAGACTCGCTCATCGGAGGCTCACGATTGGTGAGTGACTCGTTGACTGCAAAAGTGACGACGAACCCGGGCGAAACATTCATTGACCAAATGATAAAGATGGTGGAATCCTCCAAGAGGCCTAAGACTCCCAACGAAGTGGCCATTACCATCGTGCTCATCGGTTTAACCGCTATATTCACCATAATCATAGCCGCACTGCTTGGTACTTCAGTCACGCTTAACCTACGGGCAGACCTGTCCGTCCTAATTGCGCTCTACGTCTGCCTCCTCCCAACAACCATAGGTGCCCTTCTGCCCGCCATCGGCCTCTCAGGTATGTCCAGGCTATACAAGAGTAAGATCATCGCGAAATCAGGCAAAGCCATAGAAACAGCGGGAGACGCAGATGTCGTCCTCCTAGACAAGACGGGCACCATCACGGTGGGCAACCGATTGGCCATAGAATTCGTCTCCTTCGAAGGCAGTACGGAAGAGGATGTTGGCGAAGCCGCATTCCTGTCCTCGTGGCACGACGACACGCCTGAAGGGCGAAGCATACTCAGGCTTGCCCACGAAAAAGGCTTCGTGCCAAAAGAGCTGAACTCGCTTGCGACTTCAGAGGTGTACTCGTTCTCGGCCAGCACCCGTACGAGCGGAGTAAAAATAACGAGTACAGGCGGCACGACGCTACCAAAGGGAGGTAAATCCCGGGGAGAACGGCTGAGAGTGAGAAGGAAAACTTCTATTTCGGTGGAGGAAGTTGAAGCCGCAATGCTTGAGCCTGAACTCGTCATAATGAAGGGCGCACCTGAATCAATCAAGCAAATGGCAGCTCAAGTTCCCCATAACTATGATCTAGTCGTGGAAGGCATCTCAGCCGAGGGACAAACGCCCATAGCCATCATGAGAAACGGAGAGGCCATAGGAGTCATCAGGCTAAAAGACGTTCTCAAAGAAGGCATCAAAGAAAAGATACAAGCCCTCAAAATCATGGGCATACGCCCCGTCATGATTACGGGTGACCAACCGCTCACGGCCAAAAGCGTCGCCGAAGAGGTTGGCATCGACGAGTACGTCGCCCAAGCCAAGCCCGAAGACAAATTCAAGATCGCCAAAAGAGAGCAGGCTGAAGGCAGAATCGTCGCCATGATAGGCGACGGGACCAATGACGCACCCGCTCTGGCAGCCGCGGACGTAGGCTTAGCTATGAATTCCGGCACTGAAGCAGCAAAGGAAGCCGCGAACATGGTTGACTTGGAGTCAAACCCAGCTAAGATCATCGATGTCGTTATGCTGGGGAAGCAGCTGCTTATGACCCGAGGCGCGGTAACCGCGTTCAGCATAGCCAACGATATATCCAAATACTTCGCCATAATGCCGGTTATCTTCGCCGTAGCCATCCCTCAGCTGTCAAGTCTAAACATCTTGCAGCTGGGCCTCAAGAGTGCCGTGCTGTCTGCCCTCATCTTCAACGCCATAATAATTCCGCTACTCATCCCCCTTGCCATGCGAGGGATAGCCTTCAAGCCGACAAGCACCATGACGCTATTCCTCAAGAACATGCTAATCTACGGGGTGGGCGGTGTAATCGTGCCATTTGTTGGGATCAAGCTCATCGACATACTCCTAGTATTCGTGTTTCACGTATAGGATGGAATAAAAATGACAACTGAAAACAAACCAAAATGGAGTCTCAGACCAATAATAGGGATAGCTCTGTTTTCGCTGCTAATATGTGGATTAATCTATCCATTCCTAATCACGGGCATAGGCCAAGCCTTGTTCCCCTACCAAGCAAACGGAGAAATCGCCCAACTCAACGGCAAACAAGTGGGCTCCAACCTCATCGCCCAGAGCTTCACGTCACCCATATTCTTCCACCCCCGAAACGAATCATCCTCTCCCTCTGCCTCAGGTGTAGACCCAGACATCTTGCTTTCGGATGCTTACTCGCAAATTCCGGTGCTAAGCAACGCTTCAGGGATTTCCGTTCAATCCTTAACCAACATCGTGAACCAGAACCAGGAAGGGACATTGTGGATTTTCGGCTATCCATACGTGAATGTCTTGCGGGTTAACCTTGAACTCATTCAACAATACCCCTTGGTGTATGGCAATTTTACAAGTTAGCCCCCCGAGTCCGTGATTAAGGATAAAAGGTTCGCCTTCACATCAGAGAAATTAAGACCTTGAAACGTTTAGTTACCCTTCATTAATTCTAGACCATTTGTCGTAATAATCAGGAGTAACTTGTGCGATTGGCAAGCAAAGTATAAATATACCTGACGCATGCCCATAAGGAGTTGATCGGTATGTCGAGACTACTAGCTTTCGTTGACATATTCGTCGAATCGCCAGAAATGGACACAGTCCTTACCGAACTTGGCAAACTGGAACACCTAGAAGAGCTCTACGAAGTCACAGGCGAATTTGACATCGTGACCCTGATTTCAGCCGCCGACATCGAAGAATTCCGCGACATCCTCAAGAACAGAGTCATGAAGATCAAAGGCGTCAAAAGTACTGTAAGTTCCATCGTCCTCAAAGCTCACAAAGGCCCAAAATGTAACGGCGACGATAACATGCCAGCCTCACCTGCGTGAACGTAACCTTTTCGCATCAACTTGCTGCATAGTTTTTGGTTTACTTGGTCATGCTTGTTTTTTGCAGATTAAAATAGGTCAAGGTTGAATTAAGAAAAAAGTTGGGTTAAGGGTCCAAGCCGCTTGCAGGAAGCTACATTGGTGAAAGAACTATGGAAGTTTCGGTGCGGATGACGTTGGGGTCCTTTTCGATTATCTTGTAGACTACGGCGTTTATGTTTTCAAGTGCGGGTGCTTCCAAAACCACTATGGCGTCATATCTACCAAATATGGCGTCAGCAGTGACGGTTTCTTTGACTTTTGATTTTATCCGAGTTACAACTTCCAGTGAGGTGCCGGGTTTCGTGCTTAAGAGAATGTAGGCTTTCATGTCTTATCATCCATGCTTTTCATTTTGTCTAACATTAAGACTGAAAGCTGCACCTTTGAATATAAATTTTGCGTTTTACTGGAAGTATTTGGAATCACAATCGACAAAATTGAACTATTATTCAAACGGTTTTATCTTGCCTTGAAGCGCTCTTTGCTTCTCGAAGTGCGTGGAAGGCCAATATGTTGATTAATTTGAACAGATTTCAAATTAATGCTCCATTGCTTTTGCCAAAATGAATGAAGGTTGAAAAATGTAGCTGTTGACTTGAACAAATGTGCATATGGCACAGTTTTCATATTCCAAACGGATAGTTTTAAATATATGTTTGGCATAAATGCACAGAAAAGCGTAATCATTCAATAACAACTGTTGAAAACAGCTTAACGGTGAATGAAAAAATGAGTGTAGTAGCCCCAACGACAAACTCGGGAGATATTGCGTGGGTCATAGTTGCCACCGCCCTCGTCATGCTTATGACTCCTGCATTAGGCTTTTTCTATGGCGGTCTGGTCCGCAGGAAAAACTTGGTATCTACGATTGTGCAATGCTTCGCCATATTCGCAGTTATAAGCGTAATTTGGGCACTATGGGGATACAGTCTCGTCTTCGGAACCAGCTTCCACGGTATTATAGGCTTCGACCCAAGCTTACTGGCGCTGGGCGGGTTAAGCATTCACAGCGTTACCACATCCCTGGCTCCCACGATTCCCACATTGCTGTATTTCGCGTTTCAGCTCAAATTCGCCGCCATCACGCCAGCCCTCATAATAGGTGCTTGCGCTGAAAGAATACGCTTCAAATCTCTTCTCATCTTCATAATTCTCTGGTCCACGCTCATCTACATGCCAATTGCCCACTGGGTTTGGAACCCTGACGGGTGGCTAAAAGGCTTAGGCGCCATAGATTTCGCAGGAGGAATCGTCGTTCACATCTCCGCGGGCATATCAGCGTTGGCAGCCGCGCTGGTTGTCGGCCGCCGAAAAGGGTGCAGCACTCCATGGAAAGAGCATATGAAGGCACTAAAAGCCCAGGAAAGCGGCGCAGAAAAGCCAACCAACATTCCCTACGTCTTGCTCGGCGCGGCCCTTTTGTGGTTTGGCTGGTTTGGGTTTAATGCGGGAAGCGCCCTGCAAGCCAGCGACTTAGCAGTTTCGGCGCTGGTTACCACGAACTTGGCCGCTGCGGGCGCAGCCGTCAGTTGGATGCTCATGGACTGGTTCCGCAAGGGCAAGCCGTCAGCAGTCGGCATAGCAGTTGGCGCAGTTGTTGGTCTCGTAGCAATTACTCCAGCAGCTGGTTACGTTTCAGTCGGCGCGGCCTTGATCATTGGTCTAGCTGCAGGAGTAATCTCTAATCTCGTAGCCAGTTGGCGCGCCGGTAGGAGCAGAGTCGACGATACGCTGGATGTCTTTGCGTGCCACGGCGTTGGCGGCATCTGGGGCTCAATCGCTACTGGACTGTTCGCTTCCGCAGCCATACAAACCGGGGTAAGTGGGCTCATCTTTGGAAACGTGCATCAATTCGTTGCCCAGTTGGAGGCAGTTGCGGTGGTCGTGCCATTTGCTTTCTTCGGCTCATACGGTTTACTTAGACTCGTCAACGTGTTCTCCCCGCTACGCGTTAGCGAAGAGGCAGAGAATGCTGGGCTGGATCTAAGTGAGCACGGTGAAGAAGCCTACAATTTTGATTGAATAAGCGTTGAGAGCACTAAGCTCTCATTATCCCTTTGTTTTTTGAATATTCATTAGTTCCATCAAAGATTTTGCTGCATATCATTTAATGTCTTAAGAAACATTTGTTCTATCTAGAAAATGGGCTACACTCTGTTTTTGAGATATATTTCTGCAGGAGTTAAATAGTCTATTCCCTCATGCGGCCTCGCATAGTTGTAGTACCGGATAAAACTCCAATGTTCCTTGAACAGGTGAGATTCCAGCTGATACGCCTTATGAAAAGCCTCTATCTTGCCACAAGTATAGGCCTGCGAACGCTAGCCTTGATGTGCTCAATGCCCAATTCATGGCAACACTTATCAAACGCCGAAATTTCGCCTCTCGCAGGCGTAAACTGGGTACCCTGATCGGTGAGGACCTGCTCGGGAGCACCAAACCGCCTAACAGCTTTGCCGAGAAGCACCATCGCGTTTTCTCCGGTGGGATTCCAGATTTTAATGGAGCCTGTTACGAAACGTGAATGGTCATCCAGGTAGCTGATCATCCACCAGTCATCATCGCAGAGCTTGAAATCAGCCTGCCAGAGGCTGTTGCAATGCTCTCTTTCAAACCGTTTCGTTCCATAGGTCTTTCTAGGCTCAGTTATTGGGTGGTTTAGGCCTGCTTCACGGATGATTTTGTAGGCTTTGTTATGGTCTAGGATGTAGCCCTTGCGTTTTAGGGAACCAGCGATCTTTTTGGGTCCCCACTCATATCTTTCACGCAGTTTGATGACTCTGTTTCTCAATGAACTTTCAACGAAGGAACTCTTTGGGCGTCCCCTGGGTTTTTCTTGTAGGCCTTCCCATCCGAGGGCTTGGTAACGGTTCCACCAGCGATAAAACATTTTTCTGTCAATCTGAGCTTCAGAACAAATAGCAGTGACCGGTCTGCCTTCTAAGCGCCTCTTGATTATCCATTTTCTAAGTTTGCTCCAATCTCGATCCACCACTGCACTCCCCTTCATTTAGGGAGTGTAGCCTATTTTTAAGATAGAACAGTCTTAAGAAACATTCAAGCGGTTTTTATGAACAATTGTTCATCACATATTTCAAGATGGGCATGAATGAATGACTTAAATATTTGAACATCCATGTTTGGATAAACATTCAGTTTGACGTGGCGCTTCAGGTGTAAAGTTGAATGTCTGCGGTCTCTGTGAACTCAGGCGACGTTGCTTGGCTCTTAGTATCAACTGGTTTAGTTATGCTGATGACGCCCGCGCTGAGCTTTTTCTACGGAGGCTTAGTGCGCCGCAAAAACTTAGTCTCGACGCTTGTCCAATGTATCATAATTTTCGCCGTCGTCAGCCTCGTCTGGCTTTTCTGGGGCTACAGCCTTGTCTACGGGCCAAGCTTGGGAGGCGTTATTGGCAACCTGTCCTTGGTGGGCCTTATGAATGTGGGCGTTAACACCGTTAGCTCTTATGCGCCTCACATTCCTGAGCTGCTGTTCTTCGCATTTCAACTTAAATTCGCCGCCATCACGCCAGCCCTTATAATTGGTGCTTGCGCTGAAAGAATTCGGTTCCGGAGCCTTCTCATCTTCGTGGTCTTGTGGTCCACGCTCATCTATTCCCCCATAGCCCACTGGATGTGGAACGCAAGTGGCTGGTTGCATGTCCTCGGCGCCGTGGATTTTGCGGGCGGAATAGTTGTCCACATCGCCGCGGGGTTGTCCGCGTTAGCAGCGGCTTTAATAGTTGGGCGTCGCAGTGGCTACGTACATTGGAAAGATCACCTGAAAGCCATCGAAAGCAAGGGTGGCGCTCCGATGCCTCAAGCAACTGAATTCAAGCCCACTAACATTCCATACGTCATTTTGGGCGCTGGTCTTTTGTGGTTTGGTTGGTTCGGGTTCAACGGTGGTAGCGCTTTGGCGGCAGATGGCATTGCTGTTTCGGCGGTCGTCGCGACTAACCTGGCGGCGGCTGCCGGCGCGGTCAGCTGGATGCTGATGGATTGGTTGATAAAAGGGAAGCCCTCGGCTATCGGCATCTGTGTAGGCGCGGTCTGCGGTTTGGCGGCCGTCACCGCCGCGTCAGGCTATGTCAACGTAATGGCGGCTGTCATCATCGGTTTGTCCGCTGGAATAATCTCGAACTTGGTCGCTAACTGGCGGTCCGGCCGCTCGCGCATAGACGACACTTTGGATGTCTTTGCTTGCCACGGCGTAGGCGGCATCATTGGCTCTATCGGTGTCGGCCTGTTTGCGAGCACCGTAATTAACGGGAACGGCGTCAACGGCCTCTTTTATGGTAATGCTGGCCAACTTGGCGTTCAGGCACTAGCCGTTTTGGTGGTTTCGGCATTCTCGTTCGGCGGCTCTTACCTGCTGCTGAAACTCGTGAACGTGTTCTCGCCGCTACGCGTAACCGCCGAGGAAGAAGATGCTGGATTGGATATTACGCAGCACGGGGAAGAAGCCTACCACCTGGATTAGCTAAGCAGGGCTGGATCTCCCTGCTGCAATTTTCCTTTTCTTTAGCAAGTTGTTCTTTGGCGAAAACTCGATAAGTCACGCGTCAATGAAGAGCTAGATTTTCTGGCGCCTTTTTCTTGATGATCATAATCTTTGGGTTCTTTGTGAAATTCTTGTTAGAGTCCTGCTATGAGTACGGCGAGGATGCCTGATAGGAAGATGCCGTCGAAGGTGCCTGCTCCGCCTATGCTGGCTACGGGTGCTCCGAGGCGCTTGATGACTTGGAGGTTGCTGAGGTCTGCGCCGATGAGCGTGCCCAGAACGCCTGAGACGTAGGCGACGGTTTGCGGGTGACCAGGAGCGAGGATGAGGGCGGCTACGGCGGCGGCTATGGGTGGGAGAAACGCGGGGGTCACGATGCCGACGCCTTTGACGGGTCTGGCGACGATGTGGGTGACTACTGCGACTGCGAGAACCCCTACGAGGCTTAGAAAAACGGTTTGCGAGGTCGCCCTGAGGAGCAGGTAAGCGCTGACGGCGGTGGGTATTAGAGCGCCTCCGACGTTGACCGCGACCAGCGTTGTCGTTGTTCCGTATTCGACGTGGGGTATGCGGTAGGTCATGCCGAATGAGGTCGCGTACTCTTCTTTAATCATGGGTCTGGTGGTTTTGAGCCTCAGCACGGGGATGTTTATGGTGCTGCCGATGAAGGTGATGGCGAGAAGCAGCAGGATGGTGAATGGGGTAAATCCAACGTCTGAGAAGGCGACGGTTACGGCTCCTACAAAAATCAGTGCAACAGCCGCGAGCAGGGCGATGAGCAGAAGGGCGAAGATTAGAAAGCCGTGTGGGAAGTAGATGGTTTTCCTGCTCATGAAGGGTTAACCTGCCGAGAAGGCTCTTATGGTTAACTGTGGATTGTTCCTTATTTGCTTTCACTTCGCTTTGGCAAGGCGTTTAGGTCATGAAGCGTTTAACCGTCTCGTAAAGGACACTAACGCCGAAAACGAGGTTTTCCACCGAAATTCGTTCATCCACGCCATGCTCAAGCCTCGTTGGTCTTTGGTCCAGCTTGTTTTCTTTGCGTAGCGGGTGGAAGCCGTAGCATACGCTGCCCATGCGGCGGAAGAAGCGCGAATCTGTCCCACCTGCCATTAAGAACGGCACCACTGCACAGCCGGGGTCAACTTCACTGAGGGCTTTGCGCATGGCTTCGAAGAGCGGGGTTTGCACGGGGGATTCGGTGGGTTCCTGCACTTGGATGTTTTCGAAGAAGAGCCTGTCTAGTCCGATGTCGCGCAGAAGCTCCTTCACCTTCGCCATTGCTTCAGCCGTCGTTTGTCCAGGTAGAACGCGGCAGTCGAAAACCGCCTCGCACTCGGATGGAATCACGTTTTCCTTGTAACCGCCGCGGATAATCGTGGGCGTGATGGACATATTGAGCCGGGGACGAACTTCATCAGCAACTGCAGGTGCAACCTTCTCAAGGTCGGCTAGTGCTGCGTCGCTTTCTTGTGGGTGTTCCAGGATTCGAGACAGTTGCGGCTGCAAGGACGCATCCGCCTGTGCAATCCCCAAGAGGAACTGTTGGGTCGTGGGTACTAGCTTGACTTGGGGGTGGAAGTTGGCGAGTTTGTTGATGACTTGATTTATGCGGATTATCGGGTTGTCTGTGGCCTCGGGTAGAGAGCCGTGTCCCGGAGTTCCCTTTGCCTTTACTTTGAACCATAGTAGGCCTTTCTCGGCGGTGTTAATGGTGTAGACGGTTTTGCGGTGGGTTGGAATGGAGTGGCCGCCGCCTTCGTTGATGACGTACTCGGCGAAAACCTTCTCTGGATACCTTTGCAGCAGGTAGTCTGCTCCGCCTATGCCGCCCATTTCTTCGTCTGCTGTTGCTGCTAAAATCACGTCGCCTTTCAGCGGGATGCCGTTGCGCTTAAGCAGTTTGAGCGTCGTGACTTCAATGGCTGTCATGCCTTTCATGTCCAATGCGCCTCTGCCCCAGACGTAGCCGTCTTTGACTGCGCCGCCGAACGGGTCCTGCGTCCACTCTTTGGCTTGGGCTGGGACAACGTCGAGGTGGCTGAGTAGGAGCAGGCGCGGTTTCTCTCCAGTGCCCTTGAGCCTGGTGATGACGCTGCCGCGGTTAGGGGTGGATTCAAGGATTTCGCACTTGAAGCCTTCTGCGGTTAGGTTTTGGGCGAGGAATTGTGCGGCTGCGGTTTCGTTTCCGGGCGGGTTTGAGGTGTCTATTTGCATGAGTTGGCTGAGCAGTTTGGTGACTTCTTTTTCTGTTTCTTGGGGCAGTTGGGTGGGCATGTTTTTTTGCCTGCTTTGGTGTAGATGGGTGTGTTGTTCTCTTAAGAGTTTCTTCGCATGTTTCTGCGTGTTTAGCGGGTTCACGTGTCTGTGTGCTTTGTATTGGGAGTTTTTGGGCTGTTATAACAACGAGGTTTATATAGCAATGTGAAAGTTGTTAAAGATTCATATCAAAATTAAAGGCAGGCAAGTCAAAATGAAAGAACTGAAACCTTTGGACTATCAACTTCTGTTCGAACTCATGAAAGATTCTCACCGAAGCGACAGGCAGTTGGCGAAGGCTCTTGGAATTTCTCAGCCAACCGTTACCCGCAGACGCTCTATGCTCGAAGAATCCACCATCGAAGGCTACACTGTTATCCCCAAGTTCGGCCAAATCGGGTTTGAAATCGCCGCGTTCACCTTCATGAAGACCACGCTCAATCACAAGAAGGGCAAAGAGAAAGAAGAGGCACTCAGCAAAGCCAAAGAATGGTACCTGAAGCAATCCAATGTCGTCGCCGTCCTTGACGGGCAAGGCATGGGCTATGATGCCGTTTGCGTTTCACTACATGAGAACTATACGGGCTTCGCGGAGTTTTTGCGGGCGCAAGCTAGTGAATTATCCGGTGTCGTTGCAGAAACCCAAAGCTTCCAAGCCGATCTCAAGCCAGGTGTTGCTCTGAAACCGTTCTCGCTCAAGTACCTCGCAAAACCCAAAGAGTAAGCGCCTAAATTTCTCAAAGCCGAAAGCCGTTAAGGCTTTTCTTGGCTCTTTTGTTTTTTCCATTTCTCTGTGAGTTTTTCAGCTACGTTGCCGTCTTCCAGTATCGCGGGTCCACGGTAGCCGCAGTTGTGGCACTGCCAAAGCGACCAAAGTTGAGGAAGGCCCTGCGCCCAGAAAACCTCCGTCGAGCCACATTTGGGGCAAAACTTGGCGGGATGCAGTTTTGACCGGGCAGGCTTTTTCGGGTTACCTATATGCGTCGTCATCGCCCTTTCTTCTGGTGGCTCTGCTTGAGGAGTTTCTTTTTTGGAAGTTTTGGTTTCTTTACGCGTTCCGCGTCGGTTGTCGACAAGATTGACCCTCATGCTGTAAGCGTTTGTATGGCTCTTAAGGTTAATTCGAAGACATCGTGTAGTCGCAAATCTTCGGTCTTGCTGGGATAGAGATTTTTTTGCGCCATCAATGGTTTTTGCCGTTGTGCATCTGGTATGCAGTGCGGTGCCGCGGCATGATGTTGTGTGGTTCATTGCGGTGCCGCAGCAACATGCTACGTTTGAACGGTTTGGACAAACTGGTGCCGCAGTGCATCTGGCATTGTGAATGAAGTGTTGAGAGCGTGCAGCCTCAAACCTGAAGCCTCGTCTTCTTGTTTGTTCGTGCAAATGCTTAACGGATTGAGCAAACGCAATAGTCAGGAAACTAGATTGCCCTGCCCGTTGAGGAAATTGTTGGAAAGGAATCTGTTAGCTTCATAGAGCTGGGTCTTTGTGCTTTTGTGTCATGCTTAAATATTGCTGGGGATTAGGTATTCTACAGATTCTACATAGGAGTTTGAATAGAGTGCCCGCAGTTGAAGTCGGCAGAATATGCGTGAAGACCGCTGGACGTCAAGTTGGCCAAAAATGCGTTATAGTCGACGTCATGGACAAGAGCTTCGTCCTCATCACTGGACCCAAACCCGTTACGGGCGTCAAACGCAAACGCGCTAACATAAACCACATCATGCCCCTCGAGGATAAAGTTGACCTCAAACGAGGCGCCTCAGACGAAGAAGTCACCCAGATGCTGAAAGCAGAAGGCAAACTGGACGGGATGAAGCAGCCCGCGAAGTAAACTAGACTCTTATACTTCTCCCTGCATTCTTTTTCTGCGTCCAAGGGGCTCATAGATTATGCCACGAACCACTCCGCCATGGGAATTCAAGCGTGAAGTCTACGTTAAGAACGAAGACACCACTGACCCGAAATACGGGCATGCGCCGCTTGAACGCCCAGGTGAAATGTACATCCGCTACGGCATGATCAACCTTGACAAGCCTCCTGGACCCACCAGCCATGAAGTCGCTGCTTGGACCAAGAAAATCCTCAAGCTTCAAAGCATAGGCCACGGCGGCACGTTGGATCCCAAAGTTACCGGCGTCTTGCCCGTCACATTGGAGGATAGCACCAAAATTGTGCAGGCTCTGCTTTACAGTGGCAAAGAGTACATGTGCGTCATGAAACTCCATGGCGATGCCGAAGAAACTAAAGTCCGCAGGGTCTTGGCGGAATTCGAAGACGAAATTTTCCAGCGTCCACCCCTGCGCAGTGCGGTGAAACGGCAAATCCGCACCAGAAGAATCTTTTACAACAAGTTCCTCGAGATGGACGGGCGCAACGTGCTGTTCCGCGTCGCTTGCGAAGGCGGCACCTACATTCGCAAACTCTGCTTCGACATGGGGGAAATCATAGGCGTCGGCGGTCACATGCAGGAACTCCGCCGCACCCGAACTGGAACACTGAGCGAAGAAGACCCGCATTTCGTCACGCTCCACGACATCGCATACTACTTTGGCGAGTGGGAACAGAAAAAAGACCCAGCCATCCTCCAAAAATTCATCCTGCCCATGGAAGCCGCCCTCGACCTAATCCCAAAAATTATGGTACGAGACTCCGCCGTCGACGCCCTCTGCCACGGCGCCAACCTCACCGCGCCAGGCGTGCTTACCGTGGAGAGCGACATAAAAAAAGATAGCATGGTCGCCCTACTCACATTAAAAGGCGAAGCTGTCGCCCTGGCCAAAGCTTGCCTCGCCACCGAGGAGATTCTGAACGCGAACCACGGAACCGTCGCCACGCTTGAACGCGTCTTGATGGAGCGTGGTACGTACCCGAAAGTCTGGAAAACCGGTGGTAACAAAAATGCAGCCAAACCCTGACCAATACTACACCGAAAACCCAAAGAGCCAAGCTCGATTTGGCTTAATTCGAACCTGCCTGCGCGGCAAGCCCTTCGAATTTACGACGGGCTCTGGCGTGTTTAGCATTAAACGCGTAGACTTGGGTACCCGAGTTCTCATCGAAACCATGATTCTGCCCGACCAAGGCTGTGTGCTGGACGTTGGATGCGGGTACGGCGTCGTCGGCATTGCAGCCGCTAAATTCAATCCAAAAATCCAAGTCGTGATGACAGATGTAAACAGGCGCGCTGTCCTGCTGGCTAGGCAAAACGCTGAGAAAAACCGTGCCTTCCATGTGGAAGTCCGTCAGGGCAGCCTCTACGCGCCTGTGCAGAACTACTGCTTTAACTGTATCCTATCCAATCCGCCTGTCAGCGCCGGCATGGAAACCGTAGAAGCTATCATTCGTGGAGCCCCAGCCGTCATGGCACTAGGAGCAACTTTGCAGATGGTGTTGCGGTCAAAAATCGGCAAAAAAACCCTGCCAGCTGTTTTCACCGAAACCTTCGGCAACTTCAAAGTACATGCTATAGAAAGCGGCTACCGCGTATTTATGGGTGAAAAGCAGGCATCTTGCGCTTAAGGTAAGAAGTCGCCGAGCGTGATGTATGCGAAGTAGTACAGGCCAACGAGCATGGCTACTATTCCAACAATGATTACCGCTAACCCGCGGTTTCTCTGCTCGTTGTAGTCCAATCTCCACGCGTAAGCGCCTAAAATTATGCCTGCAGAACAGAGAACCTCGGGCAAGATGAAAATGCCGATGATGGCGCAGAGAACACCTGCGTTTACGTAGAGGGCTGTGTTTCTTTTCTTAGTTTGACCGTAGCTCATTGTGGGCTGAGGCATTTCAGGCGTAGAAGGTCCATACATGTCATTTTCTCCAAAATAGGTGAGTTTTTTCACACTTAATTACCTTCCGAAAGGCAATCTATGTGTCAGCTCGCAGCTCCTTCAAAGCCAATCAATTGCTTCCTGACCTATTATTGAGCATTAAGTTTGCCGACGAACAAAAGCACAGGCTATTTCTTCAGTTCCTCAACCAGTTTCGCCACATGGTCAATTACGTATTCGTTTATCTTCTGTCCTTTCTCCTTCGAAGCAGCCGTCGGGTCACCCGTTAACCCGCCAATGAAGTACGTTTCCGGGTCTGATACAACCTCGAACCGGGGCATCTGCGGAAAACCTGCTTTCCCCTTTCCTTTAAGCAGGTCAGGTTTTATTGCCATGATGCGGCTGGTTTCTACGTCGCCCGCATGCCCATCTCTGGCGTCAACCTTAAACTGTTCCTTCACCTCGTAAGCGAAGTCGTAATCCGACAAAACCATAATCCTCGTCTTCCGCTTGCCCTGCACGTTTGCGTCTCGCATCACGATCTCCTGAGCCGCAAGCCGCAACGCTGTCATGTGCGATAAGCCCGCGTGGCCCGTGAGCACGATGATTCTGTAAAACCCGTTACGAACCAGTTCCGAAAGTATATCTCGGGCGACGATGCGCAGCGTTTCAAACTCGATGGACATGGTTCCAGGAAAATTTCGCCCTGCGTTGCATACGCCCTGCCGAAACGGCGGAGCCACAAAGCAACCTGTCTTCTTTGCAACCTCTAACGCAACGTACTCCGACTGCAAACTGTCCGTGGACAACGGCAAATGCTCCCCATGCTCCTCGACGCTGCCTACGGGAAAAATCACGACGGTTCCCTTCGCAGCCGCCTCAGAGGCTTCTTTGCTGCTGAGCTCGTCTAGCCATAGGTACTTTTGTTCGTTCTTGGATTTTGCAGACGCCTTCATGTTACTGTTCCTCGATTGAAAGTGAATATGCGGTTCAAGTTTATAAGAACCGCACCGCCTCCCGACTTTATTCTCCAAAGCGTTTCCGACGACCCTCGAGCAGGCACGAAAAAACGATAGCTCTGATTGTATGCACACTGGTAACCAGGTAACTAAACTTTGTAATGTTCCAGCAAGAATCACATCGGGAGCAGTTGAGAAAAAGTAAGAAATTCATATTAAACGCGATCAATCTACTTGTCGTCAAAAGTTATGAGGGTCAAGAATGGCAGTTCAGTTCATTCCGTGGAACTCGAGTCGCAATATGCTTGAGGAGACTGGTAGGCTCTACAAGGCTGCGGGGACTTTTGATTGTATTGAAAAAGGTGATCTCGTAGCCGTCAAACTGCACGTTGGAGAACTTGGTAACCCATATTACGTTCAACCATGTTTCGTGCATGACGTAATCGCTAAAGTAAAGGCAGCAGGCGGCAAACCATTCCTAACAGACTCTAACACGTATTACCATGCCAATCGCCACAACGGTTATGATCACATGATGAACGCGTTGATGAACGGATACAACATGGCGCCCTTCATCGTTGCTGATGGACTTAAGAGCGAGAGCCACCGAAAAGTGAAAACCAGAGGTATCTTGAAGGAAATTGAAGTTTCGGGCGCCATAGCTGAGGCCGATGCCATGATAGTGATTTCGCATGACAAGGGACACGAACTCAGCGGGTTTGGAGGTGCCATAAAGAACTTGGGGATGGGCTGCACATCTCACGCGGGCAAACTCAGGCAGCACAGGACGGTGGATTTGGAGATAGATGAATCAAAGTGCATAGGCTGTGGCAAGTGCAAGGAGGTTTGCGAGATGGGAATACCTGACATCATTGGCAAAAAAGCCAAAAACACCTCGCCATTGTGCATGCGTTGCCCGTTTTGTTCAGCCAACTGCCCCACTTCTGCCATAAAACTCGTTCATCAAGACAACATCTGCAGAGCTCTTGCTTCAGCGGCGTTTGGCGTTCTTTCAACTTTTAAGAAGAACAAGGTATCCTTCGTTAGCTTCGCCAAAAACATAACTCAATACTGCGATTGCAGACCTAATCCAGGCGAAATCATGATGAGGGACATTGGAGTTTTCGCATCCAACTCGCCGGTATCGGTTGATAGTGCATTCCTTGAAATGGCTGACTACAAGGTTTTCAATGAAGCATACAATGTTGATTGTATGCTGCAAGTCGAAGAAGCTAAGCGAATCGGTATAGAGGGAGATATCAGACCAGAAATAACCACAATAGATTAGCGATGAAAACCTCCGATTGGTTGCGCGGGCTAAAACAACAAACACATATAATGACGTAAGAAGAAAAGACCTGAAATCATATGGAAAAAACATTGAAAACCGATCGGGGTTCAAATTTTATTTTGCATTCTTAGCTCAACCTTTGATGCTTTACATTTTTCGTTGATCACCTTTCAGGTAATCAATTTTAAATAGAAACGTAAGTCAAGGATAGACTCCCCACGGAGGAATTATCGTTCAAGAACAAGTTGGCCATATATCTTGGAAGATTAAGGGAGAATTTTGGAGTTTTTCAAAAGTAAGCAAGCTAACTGAGAGATGAAATCATGGAAGACTTGTCTCGCCTAACCCAACAGTTTCCATCGCTTCCGTCGCCTTTTACTGCTGCACGCCTTTCGCTTCCCCCTCCCACTGTTCAAAGATACTATGTTTGGGCTGAGAGGCTCTTTGAATACGGGCGTTTTAAAGAAGCTTCAGAGGCTTACACGGAATGCTTAAGAATAGACCCGTCAAATGAGAGCGCGTTGTACAAACGAGGATTGACTAAAGGGCACCTCAAAAACGTTGAAAGCTCCCTTAGCGACTTAAGCTCTGTTCTGCTGCACCGCTTTCTCAAAGAGGCACGCTTCTACAAGCAAAACGTTTTGGACGCAAGAAATCAAGAGCCAGCAGAAACTGGTTTCCTTCAAGCTATCCCTGAGAGCTGCGAGTTCTTTGAGGCGATATCTGATTTTCAAGACCTTGGAAGAACCCTTCAGAAAGCTTTTCAGAATTTGATGACAGAGCAGGAATACGGGCAGATTGAAAAAGATCTTTCAGCAATCGACAAAACAATCACTCCAGTTGCTGACACCCCTGAGGAATCGGCAAACATACAATATTCAGATTCAGCCGTGAGGGAGCTGGAAGAAATCAGCAAGACCTTGTCTTCAATTATGGGCGGGTCAGACAATCCTCAGGAAACTGAGTTTGCAGAAAAAAGTGAAATGGGTGAAGCAGTGATCAAGCTTTCTGACGTTCAGGGGCTTGAAAATATTAAAGAGAAGTTGTGGAATAATGTTGCACTTCCTATGAAGAGGCCTGACCTGTTTGCAAAGTACAAGAAGAAGCGTGGTTTTGCAATTCTTCTCTATGGTCCCCCTGGATGTGGAAAAACATTGTTGGTTAGGGCTTTGGCCGGGGAAACAGGTTCAAAACTTGTCATTGCAAAACTTCACGAACTAATGGACTGTTACGTCGGTGAAACTGAGAAGAACATACATAGGCTTTTCGCTAATGCTAGAACAATGGTTCAGAAAGAGCATAGTTCATGTATCATTTTTCTTGATGAAGTCGACTCCCTTGGAGTCAACAGACGTTTGGTAAGTCGTGAAAGCCATGGTTCTCATCGGGATGCACTCAATCAGCTGCTTATGGAGATTGATGGTGCAGAGAAGAATCCTGAGGGTTTGTTTATCATTGCAGCTTCAAATAGGCCGTGGGGGATTGACCCAGCATTAAAGCGTAGCGGCAGAATAGGCGAATGCATCTACATTCCAGCACCCTTAGCCTTGGCTAGAAAGCACTTATTTCAGTACTATATCGGAAGCTGTGCCACAGAAGACTTGGATTTTGATAGGCTAGCGGAAGATACCGAGGGGTGTTCTGCAGCAGACATTGAAGCAATTGTTGAAGAGGCCAAGATGCACCCAATCCTTAGAGAGCATCAAACAGGAATTGGGACTTCGCTGTATATGAATGATTTTAAGCTTGTCTTGGCAGATCCTGTGCTAGGGAAAGGAACGTTAAAGGATTGGTACGCCTCGGTTACAAAAGAGTTGTCTCATGAGTCGCTGGACGCCGAACGATACAAACCAATGATTGAAGACATGAAAAAAGTTCTCCAAAGGAGCAAATCACCCGCGATGATCACTCCTTCAGCATGATTCTCCCAAGAGAAACGCAAAAAATGGAAAAAATGATTATTGGGCCAAGATCTCTTTTTCCAAGAGAAAGAATAACAATGAAGAAAGTCGGCTTGCACATTTTAAGCATGGCAAATTCAAGCGCATTTTGAATGATCCTCACTTTGTTGTAACCCATGGCCGCGCGTTTCTTAATTGCACAGCCTTCTGTAAACCTTTAAATTCTGCATAACCCAGAGAAAGGGTTGCGAACTAGCTTCATGGTCGAAAAGCCCAAAAAGTGGAGTGCAGTTCCCCGTGCCGGGGTCTCCTAGCCAGGCAGGGAGCAAGCCTGGAGATGCCTACTCAAAGGGCACCAATCAGCTTGTGGCCTCTCGGGGCCGCGGGGGTTCAAATCCCCCTCCCGGCGCCATTTTACTGCTTTGGGTAGTTTTTGAGCTTATTTTGTATAAAACTGACATAGTTGAAGTTAGTTCAAATTAGTGATTTGCTGCATATGAAATCTTGCAAAAGCAGGAAGGCGATCAGTTCATGGATAATTGAGGAATCCAAGGAAATTTGCATGAAAGTGACTTCAATTACCCGTAAATGGCGTGGGGAATTGCACTTCAAATCAAACTCCCATCCCCATTGTAATTTCTTGTTATATTATTTGTTGCAAAAAAGATAACAGTGCAATCGAGTCGGACAAGGGTCCAAATCCCCCAGCGGACCCACCACAAAACCCACCTAGGCCTCATTTTATCTCCCCATCGTACTTTTTAAGAAAGTGACTGGTATTCGACTACAACGATAAGAAGGAATATGCGACGTGACTGCTATGAAATGTGAAAAACACATTTATGAAAACAAGCACAATCACGGCCGTAAAATGTACAAAAAGACCTTCCTGAAAACGGTAACGGCCATTGTTGCTGGGACTCTTGCTGCTGGAGTTTTGAGGAGTGGCAGAAATAAGTCAGTATTCTTACATGATCGGATTACAGCTATAACCAACGCGAGGATCTTCGATGGTGACCGTGTCATCGACGACACGACTGTGGTGATCAAAGGGGAATTTATACAGGCGGTGGGTGGCGAGGTACCAGCTGGGGCAACTGTCCTCGATGGTCATGGCGCAACCCTGATGCCCGGCTTGATTGATTCCCATGTGCATACCGACCTGGACGGCTTGCGAGACGCGCTGTTGTTTGGTGTCACCACAGAGTTGGAGATGAACGGTCATTGGACACCGAGGATGCGTAAAAAAATCGCTGAACGGAGCGATATCGCTGATTTGCGCTCCCCTGGGATGGGCCTTACTCCTCCGGGAGGTCATCCAACTGAATATATGGGTTCAAGCAACAGCTTACTTATACGCTTATTCTTCCGTTATCCGACTGTCTCGACCCCTGACGAGGCGGTCAAATTCGTAGACAAACAGATCGCCCAAGGAGCCGACTACATTAAAATCTTCATAGAGGACGGAACCTGTATCGGTTTCCCCGGACTTCCTGTCTTGAATGATGAAACCCTCAATGCAGCCGTAAAAGAAGCTCATCGTAATGGTAAGATGGCAATCGCCCACGTGACGACTGCTGAAGGAGGCAGGCGAGCTATTTGGGCTGGAGTAGATGGGCTGGCACACTTGTTCTTTGATAGTCAGCCTACCCCTAAATTTGTGGATGCCATTGCATCTTCTGGTGCGTTTGTTATCCCCACTCTGGTTACAATCTCCTCTGCCGTTGGCAATAACGCATATGCGCTGGCCGCCGACAAACGAGTGAGTTCTAGGCTGAGCCAGAAGTGGCTCGACTCGCTCTCCCGCAGCATGAACGTCTACCCCGAAGGAAAGCTTGAAGATGCTTATGCCGGCGTGATGGCCCTCCACAAGGCGGGTGTGGATATTCTGGCAGGTTGTGATGTGTCGGAGCCTATTCCCAGCCTCGGGGGGCTCGCTCACGGCGCCAGTTTGCACCAAGAACTGCAACTACTGGTCGCGGCTGGATTGGCCCCGGTCGAAGCACTGCAGGCAGCGACATCTACCCCTGCGCGCCGGTTCGGCCTCACCGACCGAGGCCGAGTCGCTCAAGGGGCTCGTGCTGATCTGCTGCTTGTCGATGGGGACCCAACGATGAACATCTCCGATACGCTGTCTATCCGCGCTGTGTGGCGTCAGGGTGTTCAACTCAAAAAGTAGACCCCATATTACGAAATAATTCATGGCAATGAGAAAAAGAATACCTAATTCGAAAAAAGGGAAAAACAAGTGATGTCACCAAACGTCCGAAGTACCAAGTCCCAGCCTCCCGCTTCCCAAAGAAATTCATCAAATGATTGTTTTACTGGTAAAATGGGGCTAGTATCCCCCTCCCGGCGCCATTTTGCAAATTAGTGGCATTTTTGAGGTTATTATGACTAAATAATGGCAATTCTGGTTTATTCGTTTATCGCTTAAGGGACTTTATTCTCTCTTTGCCCTTGAACACATTTAGAGCGCGATCTACTTCACTTGATTCTTCTTTCGTTATGGGTACAGTAGTTTTTCTTTGGTTACAACTAGTTCGTTTTCTGAGTATCGTTGACTGCGCGGGTCGCCTGATTCTGAGAAATTCGGTAAGAAACTATTCTTGGAATACCTGAGATTCGCTTGTGGTTTGTCCTCTTGATTGAGCCCTGGAGTCTTTTTGATGGAGCATCGCGGGAGATACCCGATTATGGGTTGCCTATCCCCTATCCGAAAGGGTTCAGAACCCGCTTGGAATCAGAAGTTGTGATTTTGCATTTTCAAACGGTTGGCGTAACTGCAAGTAATATTTTTCGAACGCATTTTAGTAAAAATACTTAAATATGCATTTTTACTTAAGTCTTTGTTATGACAAACATGACTATCTCAATCCCTTCCGAGCTCTGCGAGAAGATGAAGAGACATGCTGAAGTAAAATGGAGCGAAGTAGTGAGAAAGTCAATAGCAGAGTACATCAACAAAATGGAAATAGTCGAAGGAGGAGTTGTGCCGTCAAGCAAACTGGCGATGATGCTCAAAGACTCCAACGTAGATGTTGCAGACATAACCCTCGATAAGGCAACTGAACAATACGAAAAAGGCAGGAAACTGGAATGGAAGAGATTGTCTACGACACAAACCAGCTCATAAATCACCTCAAAACTGACAAAACCAGCTTTAAAGGCTTAACAACCATATTCAACATAATCGAATTCCCAAAAGCTCTAGAGCTCAAAGAACTAGACGTGATATACCCAACAATCGATGATTACAACGAAAGCTCAAAAATTTCTGCTGCTCTGCTCAAAAAGGGAAAACCCCTTCCAGCAATTGACATACTAATCGCCGCAATATGCATCAGAAGAGACCTAACACTATCCACAATAGACCAACACTTCGCAAACATAAAATCGGTGAGAAACGATTTCAAGCTGAAATTGATCTGACTACGAATCGAATTTCGTTATATATGTAAGTTTAGGGTCAGCTGATATAGATGCGGGTTTTAGGTCATGTTATGCTCCCATTGCAGATTCGTTCTCAGCTGGCAGCCTTTTATGTAAGCTCAATTGAGACCAGCGAAGATGCAGATTTCAAGAAAAGAGTAGGTAACAGATTTAGAGCATTATTTTCAGAGGGGATCTCGCAGGAACCAGCGCCAGGCTGGATAAACTTTTATGGTTTTTCCTGACACGCGTAGCTCATCTTGTTGATTGTATGTTACTATCAGTCCTTCGGACAAGTCAAACTTTTCGAGTGCTTCCATCAGGCCGTCAATTTCCCTTTTCTTGTTGTCTTCATTTAGTTCATAACAAACCTGTATAGCCCGCGCAATTGTATTTTTTTCTTTCACGAGAAAGTCGCATTCTTTGTCTCCTGCGAAATAATATATCTCTTTTCCGGCTCGCCTAAGCTCCAAAAACACGCAGTTTTCAAGCATTCTTCCCTTGTTTGATGAAAAAGAAATCGAATTCACGTTAGCCAGGCCATTATCTATTAAATATATTTTTTTAGGGTTAACGGCCTGTTTCTTTAAGGAATAGTCGAACTTTGAAACTGCAAACAAGAGGTAGCTGTCTTGTAGATATGAAACAAAAGCTATTGCGCTGTGGGTGGAACCAAGACCGAATGTTTTTGCGAGGCTATTGTAAGAAAACACTGCGCCGACGTTCGAAATCAAGAAAAGCGCCATTTCCTTTATGACTTTTGGGCTTCTGAGTTTGTGGCGAACAACAATATCTCGTGTAATTATGTCGTTGAAAAGTTCTTGGAGAATATCGCTCCTGCCGTATTTCAGGTACTCGGGAAATCCCCCTTTCTGCATGTATTCCCCAAAGGAATCAGCACCTGCTTTTCTTGATGTAAAATTGAGAAATTCGCAGTAGGAAAATGGAAAAAGCTCTTGCTTCAAATGCCTCCCTGTAAGCCTTGTTCCAAGTTCTATGCTCATCAACGACGCGTTTGAACCTGTAATCAGGAAATGTTTCTTCTTATCCAGCATTGTCCTTACAAAGAGTTCCCATTTTTCGACATTTTGAATTTCGTCGAAGAAGTAATTGTCACTTTGTCCGTACTCTTCTCCAAAGATTTCATCCAGCTTCTGGAAATCAGTAATTTCGAAGCTGGTTGCTCTTGGATCCTCGAAATTGAAGTAGTATGAGCTACTTGTTGTTTTCATTACTTGCCTCAACAAAGTGCTTTTTCCACAGCGCCTTATTCCGGATAAGATTAGAGCAAAGGGAAGTTTCATCTCTATTTTTTGAGCGAGAACTCTTTCTATGCCGTATTCCGAGGTGTCAAGTTCACTTTGCTGCGCCTTAACTATGCTTCTTAGCGTTTCTTTGATTATCACAAGAGCAAACTGTGCATTACTAAAATATAAATTTATGCATTACTAATGCATAGCATAATATGCCACGATGTGCCGATCGTTCGTGATGAGGACATTACGTCTTTCTCACTCCGTTTTCTGAAATTTTTCAGTCGTGAGTGTTAGCTCATTTTTCATGTATTTTTGGTTGTCGAGTTTTCTGATTCTCAAAACCTTTTCTGCACCGTTCGCCGTTTCTCTCTCGTAAACTCTTATTTCTCCCTCGAATAAACCCAAAATCGCCTGCAGTTCCTCCGGCGGATGCATCTGAGGGTCAACGACAGCCAAGGTCGTGAAACCTCTCGCCTTCAAGTCGGGAAGAATCTCACTCAGCCATTTTCTGGTGATCACGGCATGATGTTGCAGTAGGACATCGGATATGATTTCGATGCAGGCTCTTTTCGGACTGGCGGCCGACGGGTTTAGTGTGCGGAAGGCTTTGGTCAGAGCTATGTCGATTTCGGTTAGGTTTTCTACTCCTTTGAGTCTGGTTACGTTTGGCAAGCTTTGGATGGCTGTGCTGGCTTGAGGGTTGCAGATGAAGAGGTAGAAGTTTGAAGGGTACCGTTCTGCCAGGGCTTTTCCATTGTTAGGTTCAGCTGTAAGGTAGAAGGTTGTTTCGTCCGCTGCTGTTCCTGCCTCCAGGAAGCGTTTGATGAGTAGGGTTCTTTCGTCGCTGGAGACCGAAGCCAGCACCATTGCGTAGTTTTCGGGTATTCCTCCTCCCAACAGGTCGTCGAGATCTGGGAAGCCGATGGATATTCTCCCCGGAATTATGTGAACTGTTGGTTGGGTTGGCTTAACTGTTATCGTTGCTGGGTTAAGTTGGGAAGTTTTGGTTTCTCCCAATTCATCAATGTAGAACACTTTCGGGTTTAATGTGTGGCTGCCAGCCTTAATTGCTTGCAAAGTAAGCTTTACTGTTTCAACTTGGAAGGCGCCGATTCCTCTGTTTTTCGTATTGATGCTACCGTTTTGTAGGCTGTACCCAGTTGGCAGCTCAGCGACTTTGAACCCGTTGAGAGAAATTATGTCTTCAATCTTAATCAGCAAGCCGGGCTTTCTTGAGACGTTCACTATGTCGAGACGCATTTCAAACTCGTCCCCAACCGTTACTTCTCTGCGAACCATCAAACTCGCCAGCAAACTGACATGAGCAAACCTTTCCTCCGCCTCTCGCCTAGTCTTCTGGATTTCTTCAAGATGCATCTTTGCCTCCTCAACCCGCCCCTGCCTTTCCAGAGCCCAAGCAAAATACAATTTTGTAAAAAGTTCCCACCCGGGGCTAGGCTGCGAAGTCTTGAAACTCTCAAGTTCTTCTTTGAAGAACTCGTTTGACTCCTTCCATTGACCCTTACCCGCAAAAAAGACCGCCTCGGCTAACATACCCTGTATATATGGGTGGTGCAAAAGCAGTTCTGGAGGCAATTTCATGAGTTTCTCAAAACAATCTTCTGCATGCTTCAAGTCTCCAAGCCTGACATATTCCCTAGTAAGGTTAGAGTAAACCGATGCCGAGGCAACGAGAGAATCTGTCTTCTTCGCTAACTCAAGGGCTCTCAGACTGTTCGACAATGCCTCTTCCCAATCACCTGTACGCTCACACGCCTTGGACAATCTTGTAATCGCATACACCAATCTGGTATAATCGCTCATCTTCGTGTTCTCGTCAATTTCTATGACCTTTGCGTACATGCCCAACGCTTCATTGTCAAGTAAACAGCTGTCAAACGCCATACCAGCAACATAATACGCCTCCATTTGGAAGCGAAAGTCTCCCAGTTCCGCAAACAACGCAATCGAACGCAGCGACTCAGCTATTCCCTTTTGTGGTTCGCCCAGTCTAACGCGAAACAACCCAGATGCTAATAAGGCTAAACCGGCGTCCCGAAGAGAATACTCTTCCTCAAAAACGCGCAAAGCCGCTGCCATATCTTCAAGGGCGAGCTTCACGCTCTGGGTTATGTCAACTCTTCCTCTGTTCGTTAGAACTCTTGCACTTTCCAAACGATCAGCTGCGGCGTACGGTTCAGCTTTCTTTACAAGCTCCATCAAGTGAGGAACGTCCTGGTATTGGAAGGTGGATTCCATTGCTTTTCGGAGCGCCCGCAGCTTTGCAGCGCCCGTTTCGCTTTCGCTTAGGTCCTCGAATGTTTTTGCTGCTTGTTTGAACATGCTGCTGGCGTAGTAAGCGTCGCCCAATCCTTCTTGGGCTCTTCTTTTTGCTTCAGCGTTTTCAGGATTTTCGGGGACGTTCCCCAAGACGCATGTGAAGTGTTTGATGGCTTCCTCGTTGCTCCATCTTGCCAGCGCATTTTCTCCTGCGGCCATCGCGTATTTTGCGGCTTTTTCCTTGAAACCTGCCTGTGCATAATGATAAGTCAAATCGCTAAGCGGCAACCTACCGTTTCCATTAATGCTTTCCATTCGCTCCGCCACTCGGCGGTGATAGCCATTTCTAAGAGGGAGAGGAATTTCATCATACAAGGCTTCCCGAGACCTCGCATGGTCAAACTTGTAGAAGCTTCCCTCAACACGAACCAGCGAAGTGGACCTGGCAATAACGTTGAGATTCTCAAGTACCTCGAGGCTGTCTTGGCCCAAGACGGCTCCAAGAAGTTCCACATCAAATTTCTCTCCAATGACTGAAGCGGCGTCGAGAACTCTTCTTTGTTCGTTTTTCAAGATTGCTAATCTTCGGAGAATGATATCCTTGACTTTGGACGGAATGCCCAGTTCATAAACTGCTAGGCGCCATTGATTGTTCTCTTGAACAAGGCTCTTGCGTTCGAACAGCATCCTTAAGGATTCAACTATGAAAAGAGCGTTGCCTCGGCTTTCTTTTGCAAGTTTTTCGACAAGCTCTTGCTGGACGCTTCCTCCTATCATGTTTTGAACTATTTTGGAAACGCTATCCTTGTTAAGATTTGGCAGTTCGATTTCTGTGAATAGGTCTTCTCGCCTCATTGTGCGCATTGATTCAGCCAAGGGATGTGAATGACCTTCAGCGTCAGATGTTAGCTCCTCGCTTCGGAAAGTGGCCAAAACGAGAATTTTTTCAGAGCTGATTACGCGTGAAATGTAGTGGAGCAGTGCCAGTGAAGCGGAGTCAGCCCAATGGATGTCTTCGATGAACAGGATGATGGGTTGCTGGACGGATATTGAATGCAGGGTCTTTGCTACGGCTACGAATAATTGATCTTTCCAAACTTGAGGAGAGAGTACTTTGGGCGTTCCGAGCTTTTCTTCGGGTCCTAATCCTGCTAGCCATGCAGTTATTCCCAGCCCCTTGATTCCAGCTAGATCGTCGTTTGATAGTGCCCCAGAGTTCCTAAGTTGAGGGCTATACGTGGATTCTTCTTCATTGGCTGACGAAAAGTACGCATCGAAAGCCTCCGCAAACGGAAAGTATGGGACCGCAACATCGCTGAGGCACCAACCAGCAAGCACAGAGGCGCCTGTTTTCTTAGCGGCCTCTATGAATTCGCGGGTGAGCCTAGTTTTCCCACTACCTGCCTCGCCTGAAACGAAAACCGTCGTCCCCCTTCCCTGAGCGGCAGAATCCAGGAAGCCCTTCAGTTCTTCAAGTTCAAGTTCCCTGCCTACCAAGACGGGTTCAGCCAAGATCGCCTGTTTCATGGTTTCTTACTTCTGGCCTCTAATCATTGACACTAGAATGTGGCTTTTCTTGCTATTTAAATTTGAGAATCTACACTCATCCTCTCTTTTTCCATCAATTTCTGCTCTAGAGGAACTTAAGTGGAAGCGGGTGTTCATGGTAATCGGCACAAATGGGTCTTCGGGTGATCTCCACTTTAGACGAGGTTCAAGTCTCCCCCGACTCACTTTCAGGTCTTTTTACCAATAAATTGGGGCTAGAATCCCCCTCCCGGCGCCAATTTTTCAAACAGTTTTTGAGGTTATTTTACATAAATAAACTATGATAGCGCTTATTTGACAAAATCTCTGGAATGAGGCAAAAAATTTTTACTGGTAAAAACAAGCAAAAGTGGGGCTGCTGGAATTTGAACTCTCACCAAATTGGAAATGTTACCCACATTTCCTCATTTTACCAACATGGTCCGAGGCTTTTGCTATTGGAAAGCGGAAACCCGCAAATCAAGAACTATTTTCAGACTAACGCTTAATTCTGCCGAGAATGCCCAGTTTCAAAGCATTGGAGCCCTTACTAATAAAGGACAAGAGATATTTACGCTGGGCAACTAATTGAATAACAGGTGTGTAATGTGGTGAACAAAAATCAAATGTTCTGTTATCAATGTGAGCAAACTGCTGAAGGGAACGCCTGCACAACTTTCGGTGTTTGCGGGAAAAATCCTGAAGTGAGTGCGCTTCAAGATTTATTGATTTACATGCTGAGAGGATTATCGCAGTTAGCATTAGAAGGACAAAAAGGGGGCGTCAAAGATGAGCAGTTAAACCTGTTCATATGCGAGTCAGCTTTCGCCACATTAACTAATGTGAACTTCAACCCAAAAACACTTATCGAATACATTAACAAATCAGTGAGGCTTCGTGACGTCCTCCGTGAAAAGGTGCGAACAGCCGGAGGATATGTTGAATTCCATGGTCCAGTTGATATGCTGCTCGAAAAGACGGAAGAAGGCCTAATTAGACAAGGAAAACAGGTCGGAATTAACGCTGATCCCTCAAACGACCCTGACTTGCATGGGCTTCACTGGCTCCTCATTTACGGGATAAAAGGGGTAGCAGCCTACGCTTATCATGCTTATCGCCTTGGAAAAAAGGATGACAAAGTTTTCGAGTTAATCCAGCAAGGCCTCGCAGCAACTCTGGACAAGTCACTAGGCGTTAATGACTTTTTTGATCTCGCTTTGAAATGTGGAGAAATCAATATCAGAGCCATGGAACTCTTGGACGCTGGAAACACAGAAGCTTACGGTCATCCAGTTCCTACGCAAGTTCCGTTAGGCCATAAGAAAGGCAAAGCAATTCTGGTGTCAGGTCACGATCTAAAAGATTTAGACGAAATTCTAAAGCAAAGCCAAGACAAAGGTATCTATGTTTACTCACACGGAGAGATGCTGCCAGCACATGCCTATCCCAAACTAAAGAAGTATTCTCACTTTTTCGGCCACTACGGGACCGCATGGCAAAATCAACAAAAAGAATTCGCGAATTTTCCTGGAGCAATTCTGATGACCACCAACTGCCTTCAAAAACCCACAGAAAACTACAAAGGAAACCTGTTCACTTCCGGTCCAGTAGGCTGGCCAGGGGTAACTCACTTAGAATGTTCTGACTTGATGTGCGCCGACTTCTCACCTGTCATAGAAAAAGCATTAGAAATGCCCGGGTTCACACAAGACAAGACGGAAAAAACAGTGACGGTCGGTTTTGCCAGAAAATCTTTTCTTTCATTGGTGGAAAACATAACTGAATCAGTAATGAAAGGGCACATCAACTCTTTCTTCCTCGTGGCTGGCTGCGACGGTGCCAAACCAGGACGTAATTACTACACTGAGTTTGTTGAGAAGACTCCTAATGACTCCCTCGTGCTGACTTTGGCCTGTGGAAAATTCCGGTTTTTCGACAAGGACATAGGCCAGGTCGACGGCATCCCTAGATTGCTAGATATTGGACAATGCAACGATGCCTACTCAGCTGTTAAAGTAGCCGAAGCTTTTGAAGAAATATTCAAGGTTCGGATGAGTGAATTACCATTGTTCTTTATACTTTCGTGGTATGAGCAAAAGGCTGTAGCTATTCTGCTGTCTCTTTTCTATTTAGGCGTAAACATTCGCTTAGGACCGAGTCTTCCCGCATTCATGACCCCAAAAATACTCGAAAGGTTAAGAATAAAGCCTTTAAAAACGCCGGATGAGGACCTAAAAACAATTCTCGATTATGTCAATGGTGTTGTTGCATGAGCCATAAAAAAACAGGCTTTCATCAACCTTTATTCTTGCGCCAGATTCGTAGATTAACAGTAACATTAAAAGGGTCTCAGATTATCAATTTAGACAAGAACTAGGAGTTTGTTTTGAAATGTCTTGGCTGAAAGCTATGAGAGAGAAAGAACCGCCGGAACCGGTCAATCCAATTGGAACCGTTGTGATAGGAACTCTACACCCCGAAATTATGGACACTGCTAAAGACATGGTTAGAAGATCCCTCAAACTCGCGCAGTTCAAAACGGTTGATGTTGGGAAAGGAGTCTCTGCCGCTACTTTTGCTTCAAAGGCTAAAGAGGTAAATGCCGACGTAATTGTTGTGTCTGTTTTACTCACAGCCGCTAAGGAGAATCTTCCAAAGCTAGTCTCAGCTATAGAACTTGAAGGCATAAAGGGCACAACTGTAATCATCGGCGGCGCAGCAGTGACTAAAGAAGATGCGGACAAAATAGGCGCGCTGTTTGGCAAAACGAGAGAAGATGCTGTAGTTTTAGCAAAGAAAGCAATTGAGCAAAAACGGAACAAATCTTGATATTTTATTGTTTGAGTAACTCACTTTTCTAGTATGCGGATATGGCCCAATAATTGACCATCCCCAATATTTTTTCCAAAGATAACCTTTTTTGAAGGAACAAAAGTGGACTGTTTGGGATTTGAACCCAGACTGTTTGGCGACTACAAGTTAGTAAGGCCTAAAAAAACTACCTTTGCTGGTAAATTGGGGCTAGTATCCCCCTCCCGGCGCCATTTTACCAGTTTGGGTTGTTTTTGAGTTTAATTTGTCTAAAATCGGCATAGTTGAATTTCATCAAAATTAGTGATTTGCTACATTTGAAATCTTGCAAGAGCAGAAAGGCGATCAGTTCATCAATAATTAGAGGAATCAAGGTAATTTGCATGCAAGCCACTTCTTTAAACCCTAAACAGGGGGGAATCGCACTTAAAATCGAAAGCCCATCCCCAGCTTTGTTTTTGAAGTTTGTCATTTTCCCCTGAGCGTATATTAGACAGGCGGCTCACCCAATTTGGGGACAAGGCCGGTCCGACTCATCCTCAACATCTTTTTATCAGTAAATATGGGGCTAGAATCCCCACGTCTTTCGGTTCGCAATACGCTAAATATTATATCACTGTTCCGTAGCGAAATGTGAGCCAATAGAGTTATATTGACTGCGCGACCATCTCACGGTATAGGAGAATTTTTGAAATGACCACCGATGGGAACAAAGCCATCGTCTGCAGATTCATCAAAGAGGTGTTGGGCGGCGGCAATATCGACCTTATCGACGAATTGCTTGCGCCGAATTATGCGAATCCGAGCATGGGCGTCACCAATCGCACTGGCTTCAAGGCTGTGATTTCCGGTCTGAAGACCTCTGCTCCCGCACGCGATTTTGAAATCGCTGATGTAGTAGCCGAAGGCGATTCGGTAGTATTTCGGGGCAACATGAACGTTACCCTCTCCAGCGGGAAAAAGGCTTCTGCCCGAGTTATCACCTATTTCCGTCTTGTTGACGGGAAGATCGTGGAAGATGAACCGATAAGTACGCCGCCTCTGACCGAATTATTAGCCGGCATGATGCCGCCAAAATCAGGCTCCTAAGCTGCATCTTCACAAGTTAGGGTTTTCGCGCGCTCTTACTAGTGAAATGGTGTAGGACTACCAATCAACTCCCGAATTCAATTCATTGCTATTTTAGGGAGCATCTAATGCTGCACCGTAATCATTTTTACTGGTAAATTGGTGCTAGTATCCCCCTCCCGGCGCCATTATTGCTTGATTTTTGTTGTTAAATTGGGGCTAGTATCCTCTAATTCTTACGATCAAAATAACCTGTTTCAGGATAGTTTGGAACTGAGTTCGAGTTGGGTGGATTTGAAACGTTTAGAGCACGCTGGACCACTTTCTCCCGCTTGGACCCCTGTTTTTTCTGAAACGCAAACTTTTTCAGTATACTACACTCTAATTGTATGACAGAGGCGGCAAGCGTTTTCGAGAGAAAGACAGGCGCTGGGTTAGGATTGAAATCGAAGATTCTATCTGAACCGATTTTGGTAGGCAGAGAACAAGAACTCCAAGAACTACAGCTTCTGCTGGATTCAACCATCAAAGGCAATGGAGCCACGGTATTCGTTTCCGGAGAAGCAGGTAGCGGAAAAACAAGGTTGACCCGTGAATTTCTTAGTTCAGCCAAACAAAAGGGCGTTGGTGTGATGGCTGGTTGGTGTCTCAGCGATGCCGCAGTACCTTTCTTCCCATTCATAGAAGCGTTTAACGCATACTTCGCTTCTTTCGCGGATGAAGAGTCACCCATTAACCCCCAACATGTTGGAATTCAATTTGGCCTTGGAGGAACTGCCCAAAAAGGACCCGAAGAACTAGAAATAACAAAATGGCTGACCGGACCTAGACCATTTGAGAAAACGGGAAAGCCAGAACCTCTTACGCCTCAGGTTTGGAAGGACCAAGCGTTCGACCGAGTTGCCAAAACACTCTTGACCATATCAATTCAAGGCCCCCTCGTCCTCTTCTTAGAAGATATCCACTGGGCAGACTCAGCTTCCCTTGCGCTACTGCATTACATTTCACGCGTCATTAATAATTCTGAAAGAATTCTTGTCTTAGCCACTTTCAGAAGCGAAGAGGTCACCACTGACTCCGAAGGCCATCCGCACCCGCTTGAAGAGGAAATGCGATTAATGAGCCGTGAAGATCTTTTTGTTGAAATTAGACTATCAAATCTCAAACAAACAGCAGTTTCAGTGATTGCCCAAAACATGATGGGCGGACCAATTCAACAAGAATTAGTCGAAAAGCTAGCAAAAGAAAGCAATGGTAACGCGCTGTTCTTGGTTGAATCTTTAAGGATGTTGGTTGAACGAAAAGGGCTTGTTCAGGAAAACAGTGAATGGCGATTGGCGGTTGATGACCTTGGAATTCCGTCTAAGATTAAAGATATTATATTGCGCAGATTGGCTGTACTAAAGTACGCACAGAGGAGAGTTCTTGATGCAGCCTCGGTAATCGGAGAAAAATTTACCGTTGAATTGCTTGCATCAGTTCTCGACCAAGAACGTTTAGATGTACTTGACTCTTTGAATATTATTGCCCAATCAACCTCCATTGTGAATGATGAGGAAGCCTTTTACAAGTTTGACCACGCAAGCTCAAGAGAAGTTCTGTATGAAGCACTTTCTTTGTCCTTAAAAAAAGGGTATCACGCACGAGTTGCCGAAAGGCTAGAAAGCTTAGGTAAGGATGGAAATATGCCTAATGCTGATTTGGCTTATCATTGCGTGCAGGCTGGAAATGAGGAGAAAGCAATAAAATACTCTTTAGCGGCTGGTCATGAAGCTCTTGCAAGTTATAGCAACATACAAGCCATCTCTCACTTCCAATACGTAAGGCAAACTATCAAGGATAACCCTGAGCGACTTAATGAGAAAACCGCTGCTCTGGAGGGGCTAGGTGACGCCTATTACGCTGTCGGTAGTTTCTATGACGCGGTAAAGACGTTTGAGCAGCTTGCTGATATCCAACAAGGCGTCGTCAAATTGAGGGCGCTTAGAAAGGCAATGTTTGCAGCTTATTTCCAAGGCGATATCCAGCGATTGAAAGGGCTCACCGATGAGGCTGAAAAAAATGCTACTGCTAATCGATTGGAGAACGCAAGAGTTCTTCACCAGAGGGCTAGAGTTCTAGGAATACAGGGGCAAACGGAAGCTTCGCTTGAACTTAACAGTGAAGCGCTAAGAGTTTTTGAAGAGGAATACGCTCTTGAGGATGAAGCTTGGAGTCTTTTCGTTGTAGGGTATCAGCAGTGCACGTTGCTTCAGTATGAAAAAGGTCTTGCCTCAGGTCTAAGGTCAGTAGCTCTCTATGACGACCTTAAGGATTTTCGGTCACAAATGGAAGCCTATTTCTATCTAGGTATTTCCTTCGGCACCTGTAAACTTGACCAGGAGGGACGTGACAGTCTTGTGAAGATTATTGAAATCGATAATCGGTTCAAAATGGCTAATTACATTCAATTAATTCCTGCATATGCCTTTTTGTCAATGAACTTTCAAGAGGCAAGGGACCTAAAGGAAGCTATCTCCAAAAGCTTGCAAGCTCTTGATTTAATTCAAAAAACGAGTTCATACTTATATCTTGGTTTAGTCTACGAAAATCTCATAAAACAATACGTTTTGACTAACGACATGGCTCTTGCAGATCGCTACTTTGAAAAACTTATGAGCTTTCCTCAAGAAGCGTTGTCAACTGGTTTTACTCTGGGGTTCTTTGGGTTAACCAAAGCCATATACTATGCAGGTAAGAATCGTTTCGAGGAATCAAACCAATATTTCAAAGACTTCTTTGAAAAAACAAACCCTTTTGAAAATTTCTATTGGGAAATAAGTCATAGACGAGCTTACGCTTGGTGCTTAGACAGACAGGGCAGATTAGAAGAAGCTAAGGCCCAACTTGAACAAGCACAGAAAATCAGTGATTTTGGCCTCGAAAAGTTTAGCCATGTCAACGTTTTGGCAAGCCTAACGACGTTCACTACTCCGACTGCTAATCAACGTTTCAACTTAAGACTTGATTTAGTGAATGTTGCGAGAACCGCCGGTTCAATAGTCAAGATTGAAAACCTCTTGGTCCCGGACCTTAAGATTGTTGATTTTCCACCTGACTGCATTATGAAGGATGGTCTTGTCGAATTCAAGGACAAAATAATTAAACCATTCGAAGTCAAAACCATCAAGCTGACAGCAAAAGCTTCAAAACTCGGATTGTTTAATCTTACCCCAACCATTACTTATTTAGATGATTTGGGAAAAACAAAAGAAAGCAGCACCCGGCCATTCACCATAACAATCCAACCTGTGCAACCCAAATACGAGGTGCTACCTGGACGAGTTCACACAGGCTCTGAAGAGCTCGATGCATTACTCTTCGGCGGCATACCACAGAACATGGCGGCAGTGCTGAGCTCACCTTCAAACGACGAAAAGAAACTAGTGGTTGAGAAATTTCTTGAAACTGGAGCCATCGCAGGGGAAACAACCTTCTACGTTGCAGCAGAAGTTGGAAACGTAAAGACTCTATCTGAACGACACCCATCAAACTTTTACCTTTTTCTCTGCAACTCCCAAGCCGACGCCATGATTCAGAACCTGCCAAACGTTTTCAAAATCAAAGGTATAGATAGCCTAACCGACATAGACATATCCCTAACCAAAGCTTACCGCTCACTCGATCCTTCACGTACTGATCCAAAGAGAATCTGTATCGAGATCATCTCAGATGTTCTGCTCCAACACCACGCCATAAATGCGAGACGATGGCTAAGCGCACTCCTGCCCACGCTAAAGTCCAAAGGATTCACAGTTTTGGCGATTGTCGATCCGCAGATGCACCCGCCAGAAGAAACCCAGTCTGTGCTCGGATTGTTTGATGGCGAAATATCCATATACGAAAAAGAAACAGAAAAAGGCGCAGGGAGATTCCTAAGGATAAGACGTTTGAACAACCAGAAATACCTTAAAGACGAAATACGTCTGACAGACGAATAGCCAGAAAAAAGGGGAAACAGTGCATTTTCGCATACCTATGACCAGTTCCCTTAGGTGGCATCATCTAGCGGCAAGTAACGCGTTAACAGATTATTCACAAAGGTTAGATTATTCAAATAAATGGCTTAAGCCTTCTATGGTTCGATAATTTTCCAAAAAAAACGCGATAACAAATTATTAATACTAATTGAAATATACGAACTTGAGCATGAGCATAGTCACGTTTTATTCAGAAAAGAGTTTGCGTAGAAAACTCTTTCTGCTTGCTTTAGGAATTTCAGTCTTTTCTGTGTGGTTGATAACTGTTACTTTTCAGCTACTCTTGATCAATGTTGCTGCAATGTTTCAGGTTCAAGTGGGTACAGCGAGTTTACTGGTCGCTGTTGGTTCAGTCGCTGGAATCGCTGCTGGACTCTTAACGTCTGTTTTGAGTGTCCGCTTCAATAATAAGTCACTGATGCTCGTCGGAGTATTATTTACCAGTTTAGCCGCAATAGGGTTCTTTCTAGCTCCGACGTTTGGCCTAGTTTTACTCACCAATATTGGGGTGGGCGCTGGACTAGCAATGACCACCCCCATGGCTTACTCGTTAATCGGAGAGATCTATCCGCTGGAAAAAAGAGGCAGAGCAATTGGGGGGATAGTGGCAAGCAGTACTTTGGCATATGTCATTGGAGCTCCTGTAGCCGCGATAATTGCAGGCATAGGAACGTGGCGTTCAGTTATGATATGGTTTGTTTTGCCTATTTCGTTGGCAAGTCTGGTTTTGGCCTTCCTTGTAGTTCCTAAGGAGGTGAATGCAACCCCAGTCACTGTGAGAGAACCTTTTTGGGCTGGGTGCCAACAGGCATTTTCTAATAGGTCCGCTGTTGCAAGCTTGTTCACTACCATGTTTGGTTTCGCTGAAGCAACTATTGCCGTCTATTTGGTTTCTTTTTTTAGATTTCAATTCTCTATTAGCATTGACTTGGGAGCAATAGTCATGGTTGTTGGGTACCTTTTCTCGGCTGTTGGTGGTGTAGTTGCTGGTTTATTTGTGAATCGAGTAGGTCGAAAACCTCTAGGAACAATCACTATTTTGGCGGCGGCTATGCTGACCTTATCTTTTACTTTTATGCCCACATTCGAGCTGTCTTGGGGTTTGAATGTTCTTCGTTTTTGGTTTGCTGGGATGTCATTTACTGCTGGCGGTAGCATAGTTCTTGAGCAAGTTCCAAAATTCCGTGGGACTATGATGTCGCTTAACAGTGCTTTTATGAATGGCGGGATGCTTTTGGCGTCGATAGGGGGCGCAATATTGCTCAACCTTTACAACTACCAAAGCGTGGCATTGGTTCTGGGGAGCCTCGGTATAGCGGGCACAGTCGTGTGGGTCTTTCTTGTCAAAGATCCATGCAAAACACAGAAATCAATTTAACCCAATGCTCACTGTGCTTCAAGCGCGCTACATCCACATATGGAAATAATTATCCGAAGGTTTTCTATCATAATTCTTAATTTTCGCCCAAATCCTAAATTAAGTAGGAGAGAGATGTCTGGCTCGTACCTGTTCGCGAATTGGTCAGGTCCGGCTCACTCTCATGTCTTTTTACCAGTAAATTGGGGCTAGGATCCCCCTCCCGGCGCCAATTTGCCAGTTAGTGTTGTTAAAATCTATTTGGCTCAAGACAAGCGCAATCTCGTTCAGAACAAACTGGGCAACCATATCACAATTCTTTTATCATCGATGTCACATCTGTATTACATGTTGGCTAACGATGGAAACAGTAACTGTTTCGAAGAAATACCAGATAGTTATCCCAAAAAAGATACGCAAGCAATCAGGTATCAAACCTGGCGACAAGATGGTTGCCATAACTAAACATGGAATCATCCAATATGTACCTGTTCGTCCTTTGAAAGAAACAGAAGGATTTATCCTTGGACTCGACACAAAGGACCTGCGCGATGAGTCTGATAGAATTGATCAGCATAGATAGTTTTGGTTGGATTGAACGGTTCACGAAGGGACCTAAGGCTCGACAATACAAAGAGTTGATTGAATCGATTGAGCCTAAGGAGATAGTTACTTCGGTTGTCGTTCTCTACGAAGTCTACAAAAAGATTAAGAAAATGAAATGCGAGGAAGAAGCCTTGCTTGCAGTTGCTGTTCTCAGTCAGACGACCATTGTTCCAATTGATCAATCAATTTCACTTGAGGCTGCGGATTACAGTCTTGAACATGATCTGCACTTCTCAGACGCTCTTGTTTATGCAACGGCACGCCATTCGAAAGCTAAACTCTATACAAGCGACGAGGATTTGCGAGAATTGAAAGACGTGTGTCTTGTTTAGTTTCGCGAAGGAACTTTGTTCGTTAAAGCCAAAATTCATTTGGTTAGCGTGGAATTTAAACGTGGGTTTAAACCTACCTCCAGGCGCCATTTTGCCAGTCAGTTTTGAGTCTATTTTGACCAAACAGGCGCAGTTATGGCTTATTTCTCAATATTTCTGAAATCAAGCACCTTATTACAGGGCGGAAAAGTCTCTAGAAAATCATTCGTTATCTCGGAAAAATGCCAAAGGATAACAACGAAGTCTGGGCGTAAATTCTCCCTCTTTTAGCCACGATATTAGCTCAATATCATTTCATGCCAAGAACCAAGCGATACAATAATAACAGTCCAAGATACTGGCGCCGGCATCCGCGAAGCGGTCAAACCTAAACTATTTTCACCGTTATTCACAACCAAATCAAAGGGGCAGGGTCTTGGACTATCGATTGTTAAGCGCATGACCGAAGCACTAAACGGCTCAGTAACCTTCGAGAGCGAAGAAGGCAAAGGCACAAAATTCATCATACATTTGCCTCCAAAAAAATAAACGATAAATGGTTCTCAAAATGTTAGTTTTTCGGATGTGAAACTGAGTCCCTGCCAAAACATGCTACGCGGCTGCTAACTTTAGAACCAACGTTTAGAACCCCATCGTTTTACCCCTATTAATTAAGCAGAAATTTTATTATGCTATGGATATGCAGACAGTTGGAAGATTCAAGACCGCTTGGAATTTCTTCAGTTATCTTGATAACGAGAAATTTTTTGGCGGCGGGTTGGACGTAACCAACAGGTGCAATCTTCACTGCACTCACTGCTATTGGTGGCGGCAAGAAAAGAATCAAGACCTAAACGATGAGCAAATGATAGATCTTATGAAAGGCCTTCGCCGAGAAGGGTTGAGGATAATCTATCTTCTGGGTGGAGAGCCCCTTCTAAGGCCAAAAATATGTGCAGAAGCCGGCAAGATTTTTGACTTCACTCTAATCTTTACAAATGGAACGTTAGGATATCCCTCTGTTAACAATGCTATGTACGCCCTTTCGATAGATGGACCGGAGGAGATTCATGACAGCATCCGAGGAAAGGGAACATTTCGGAAGGTAACTGAAATCCTGGACAACCAATCAACAAAGGTAATGATCCACGTTACCGTTTGCCAGTCAAACAAAAGCCATTTAAGGGAAATAGTTGAGGACTTCATCCACCGCAAGAATGTCAGGGGAATATACTTTTGTTTCTTTTGCCCAAGTGTAAAGCAGGAAGGCAACTTGGAGAAGATTTCATTGAGGGAGAGGGATGGGGTAATAGCTGAAATTGTCAGTTTTCGCAAGGAGTTTGGCAACAGGATATTTTTCACAGAACGTGTAGGGCACTATATGAAAAGCGATGGCGGTGTCGGTTGCTGGAACTCCCTTGAAAAGTGCATAACAAAAAAAGTGTTCAAGTTCTACGCCGCAAATGGCAAATACAAATACCACTGCGCTTATGGAGCAGAGGCGGAATGCGAAAACTGCGGATGCAGCCAGGTTCCATTAATGCATGCGTTAAGAGACCGCGATCTTGAAACATGCCTGATGGTATACCGTGACTATTGGGGGCTTCCTTATCACGACGATTTTGTATTCAACTCTCTGGTAAAACTCAAAATAGGGAAGTCCAGGATTGACAATGAACAGAAAAAATAGATGGTACTACTACAAACGGCAACTGCAATGGAGAATGCTGAGGGATAGGTCACCCATTGTTGCAGCAATAAAAATAACGCAAAGGTGCAATTTGCACTGCAAACATTGCACCTGGACCAATAAGATAACCAAAGATCTGCCGCTGTCAGAATGGAAGGGAATTATTGACAATTTGTATGAAAAAGGTGTGGCAGGCATTGTAATTGAAGGCGGCGAGCCAACACTTTACAAAGGCATAAACGAGGTAGTGGAATATGTAAAATCAAAAAACTTGTACGCTATTTTGATAACAAATGGCACTCAGGAAATTTCTGGATTATATCCTGATGTCTTTTGGGTTTCCATAGACGGGATGGAAGAATCAGATAACACGATAAGGGGGTCTGGTCACTTTGAAAAGGCGACAGAAACCATAAGGCAGAACCCCGACAAGAAAATAATTATCCTTTCCACAATTTCGAAAACAAACTCAGATGACGTGGAAGCGATGTGCAAATATTTTTCCGATTCAATTCCTGTGTTTGGTTTGATGTTCAATTTTGAATACCAATACGGCGATGTTGAGGATGTTGCATTGGAAACCGAACAAAGAAGAGCAGTTGCGGAAAAAATTATTGGGCTTAAAGAGAAATACCCGAAAGTTCTAAGTTCATTGTCCTATCTCAAAAGCGTAGGAAAAAACAAGAAATGCTACCCATGGCTTCTTGTCTCAGTGACGGCCGACGGCAAACAGAGAAACGACTGCATGATACGACATATAGAGAAAGATGATTGCTCAAAGTGTGACATGTGTTGCTACGGCGAGCTATCAAGAATGTACGAAGTGAAAAGGGATGCTGCCCTATTCTGGTCAAAGAACATTGGCCTTCCAAAACTAATATAATTTGAAGTTGGGTGATCTGGCCCTGAAAAGGTTGTCTTTGTCCAGCTGCGTTTTTCGCCAAAGTTTTGACTAAGGCAGACAGCAAACCATGTTGAAATCATGTATCAAAAACCAATAGTCACATATAACCAGATTAATTGCTGGTTTCGCAAAAATTGCTCTAAGAATTCCTATGTTCAAGGGTAGAGATATTTTGAGCGTCTCAATTGCGGTTTTGTTTTGGTTGATTTGGTTTTTCATGTTCTCACAACTCAAATTCTATTAGGTCAGAGTCCATTTCTTCATTGGCATCTGAATAGCCATTTTCTTTTGCTTCGCGGTCTTCTTCGCTTAGTGGCTGTTCTGGTTCTGGCTCTTCTGTTTCGTCTTCTAAGGTTCTATGGCTCAATCGGTCTCTCTTCCAAGCCTCATATTTTGCGTTTTCTTGTTCTTGCCGTCTCTGTTTCTGTCTTCTGATTTGAAGAATCGGGAATACTTTTTCGAATAGACTCAGCGGTTTAATCGGTTGCTCTGGTTGCGGCTCTGGTTGTGTTGACTTAAACCATTTTTCACGAATTGCACGGTTGATTTTGTACGGTTTGCCTTGTTGCTTCCAAGTTGGGCTTATGAAGGTCTCGCCATTATAGAACCATGTCCTAAGTGGCATTTTTGAAAGGTCTATGCTGAATTGTCTTTCAATGGCTCTTAATGCTGGGTTTTTGTCTTCAAGGTTTATGCGTCCTAAAACGTAGTTTTGCTTTGTTCTGATTGTTTTCGAGAAGTCGTTTAGTCGCTGTGAGGCTGTGTAGAATGCTTCTTTTTGGTTGCGGCTCTCATTGAAGACCGTTAAGAATTCCTCAGATTCTAAGCGAGTTTGAGACCTCGCGTTAAAAGCGTCTTGTGCCTCTTCTATGAAAAAGGCTATGTTTTGCAATGGCTCGTTATCCGCGTTTCTCTCTCTTTCGGCTCGTTGCTGTGCGTCTAAGTAGTTTATGACGGTTCTAATGAAAAAGCCTCTTTTGCTGGGTTTACGGGTTTTCAGTCTAAACAACAAGTCTTTTTCAGATTCGAAAGCCAACTTAACAAGGTTCCAATTGTTAAGGCTGTACTGCTCTATCTCTTCGATTGTCTTAACTTCATTCACTTGAATATCGCACTCTGAAACCGTGAAAACTGGAATTCTGCTATAGCCATAAAACCATGCTTCGCTTCCGTCAAAAATGAAAACTCTGCAATTCTCTAAACTTCTAAGTTGCTGTGCCATGCTAAATAATAGCCTTGTTTTTCCGAAGCCTTTAGACGCTGTTAAGTGAATTCCGCCTTCGCTGAGTCCTTGCTGAATCATTGCCAAAAAACCTTTTTCGCTATGGTCTTGCATGTTTGGCTGCTTTTGGTTGTCTTCTGTCATTTTTTGTTTTCCCGCGCCATTTTAGATGTTGGTTTTTTGCTTTTAACATGGGAAAACAGCCTTTAAAACGTGCCGAAAGAACACCTTTGCGAAGCCCAATTGACAAAACCGCCTTTAAATACTAAAAAAAGCCGAAAATAAGCCCAAATTAAGCCCTTTTTTCACTTTTTAGGGGCTACATAGGGCTTTTAGAAATTATTTTTTGCTGGAAATTATCTTTAGTAATTGTTTAAGTGATTAAAAGCCGATTTTATTGGCGTTTTTTGGCTGTTTTTCACGGTTTTTTAAGTAGCTGCTCAAGTTGCTTTTCTGCAAGGGTTTTGAAGATTTCAATAGTTGCTTAAAATTCGCCAAAAAATAGACCTCTGCGAAAAATGGGGTTTTCGCTAAAACTCCAAAAACTTTAGGTGCAGGGGGGTTATTTGCCCTACCAGAAAGAGCCGCCGCGCTCAACAGTATAGTGACTTCTTTTTTTCTTCTGCATCTTTTTCTGTAAGGGTCTCATGGGAGCAGTTTGGCTACTTTTGCATTCAACCCATTTATGCTCTGTTCTTCCAGTTAGGGGATTGTATCTTGTTGCTTCAAAGTCGCACCCAGTTTTTCTTGGGGTTACTTCCCAACCTTGCATTCTATAACTTATTTCTGTCTGGTTTTGATGTGTTCTTCCTTGTTCTCGGATTCTTGCCGCATTCTCACTTTGTCTTTGTTTCTTTGATGTTTTTTGACCAAAAAAACCTGTATTATTTGAAGAGCTGCTCCCTGAGCCAAATCCAAAATCAAAACCAAAAATGCCATTATCGCTTGAACGACTTCGACCCGATTTTGAGTTACCTCCTAAACCAAGGTCGAAATTTCCAAAACCAAAATCTCCAAAGCCAAAAGGGTCGTTGCTCTTTCTTTTGGGCATTCAATACACCAACATACTATTTCTGTGAATGGAGTTTTAAGTTTTTTGCATCTCATGCTAAACCTTAAAAGAGATTGCTAACAAATAGAAGTTGGAGAAGAAATATGGCAGATTCTAAAAAAATCGCCAAACAGATTCTTCGTGGCATCGGAAAAGGGTTTTATTATTTCGGAAAAGGACTCTATCTTTTAGGCAGAGCAGTCGGCAGAGATATTCAGAGGGAACATCAGAGAAGTCAAGAACGCAGAAGAATTGAAGAACAACAAAGGCAATATTACGGACAGATAGAGCGAGAGAATTATCATGCTGGAAGAGGCTATGCGAAGGGCATGGCAGATGTTCAAGAAGAAAACAGAATTAGAAGACAGAATGAGCGTTATCAGAGAGAAGCGTCAAATAGATTCGAAAGGCAAATGTTTGATGTTCCTAAAGTTAATGAACAAATGTTCGATGTCCCCAAAGTTAATGAGAATTTCTGGACTCAAGATTTGTATCCGAAGAAGCGCAAGAAAAAACAAGCCTCCTACTTCTAACGCTATGCAGATTTAAGACTTTTTAATTAGCCAAAAATCAAGAAACATCAAGGGGTCAGGGGGTTTGCTGTCTTTCAAATGACCAAAAAATCTATGAGTAGAATCAATGTAACATAATAAATAGTAGAATGCAGCATCAAGGGAGCCTACTGAGACGCCCATGAGTTCAACTAATCCAGTTTTAGGCATGGCAGTATATAGCTTAATGAATGCTCTGGAACTTTACCAAAAAAGCGACCAAAAGAGTGAGGAAAGACGCAGATTCGGAGCCATCATTCTTATGGACCTCTCGGTTGAATACATTCTCAAAGCAAAACTGTACCAACTTGATACTGTAGATTTTCTTGCCAATCAAAAAGATATGGGCTTTTCAGATGTTTTAAACGACAAGCGAATATCGTTTGTCGGTGATGAGAAGACATTTTTATCAGAAGTTCATAAAATTCGTAATTATGCTCAGCATAGAGTTTCGATTCCAGATTCCCTTGGCGCAGAACAGGACATGAAATGGCTATGCAAGTTTTTCAACAGATTCTCTACGGACAATTTCGACTATGAGGTAATTTACGATATACCTTTCCAGTTTAAATCAACATGGGCACGACTGACATTCGATGTTGAAAAAACAACCTCTGGCAAATCATTCGAATTGAAGTTGCCCCTTAACGAGCATTACAAAACGGTAAAAAATTGGATTCGGGTGAAAGAACAAAAGAGTAAAAGGGGGATGCTGGTTCCTAAGTACAAAAACCAAATCTTGTTCTTTCTCAAGAAATTTTGTGATTTTGTTAAGAAAAATCCAGATGAAATGATAGATAGCGCAACAAAGGGATTCTTTTCTCCTGATGAAGCATTAAATGAGTTTCTCAAGAACGTAGCGGTTCATCAACCGTACATACTTGTGATTAAGAGTTTCTTCCGTGAAAACAAAGTTGCGCTTGGAAATCCAGTCGCTCAGTACAAAACGCTTCACAACCCCAAAGCAATCACAACGGAGCAAATTCGCAGGATGTTAGCCATTGCAACCCCAGAAACCATTTCTTGGATACTTGCCAATAGTTACATGGGTCTAAAGGTTGGAGAACTTGCCTTACTTACGGTTGAAGATTTTCATGTGGAAAATTGGGGTGAGCAGAAGAACATCTACCCAGTAACGGTTCGCGAGGAAGTAAGCAATACCTTTGACCACATCACCTTCATTGGTCAAGATGCCAAAATCTATCTGGAGAGGTATTTTAAGGAAAAGGGGTTTAGTCCTCAAGACACCCCTTGGAAGCATAAGGGCACTTTGTTATCTTCCAATTTCAGGAACTACGCGATAAAATCGAAAGTCCTCGCGGTTGGAAATCCATTCACGATAATACCGAAGTCACTAACCATAAGACTTAGAAACATTCTTGAAGAATATATGCGCCAAGATTGGATTTGTCACTTGTTTGGTGTTAAGCCACCTTACAGAGAAGATAGCAGACCAATGGATTGGCAAATTGAAGAAGCCTACGAAAAAGCCTTGCCAAAACTAAAAATCTTCGATGTCGAAGAGGTTCTGCACATTCCAACTAAACCAAAAGTCCCTGATAATAAAATCCAACAGCCGCTATCATCTTTCTCTGAGCCTCATTAACTTCTAATCGAAAAGGCTTAGTCAACGGTTAAAATCGTAGAACAACCCCAGCTTTTTGGCTCTGTTTATGGTTGATTGTACGCTAAAGTAGTTATCTGAGTCTATGTTACTGCTATTGCTATATAGAGTATTATTGTCAATTGGATAGTTAACTGTAATAGTATTAGCAATAGTAGTGACTAATTGAATTAACTCAGTAACAGACATAATTAACACATTGAACCTGTCAGCCGCGAACTTTTTGATTTCTTCAAGGTTTCTTATGCTCTCTGGGTTAGAGACAAGCCAAACCAGAATTGCTTTCGGGTTGTGGCTGTATTCTCTGAATCTGGGATATCTTGAACCTACAAACCAATACGTCCTATATTTGTAAGGTTTAGAAAAGAATGATGCGTCAACGGCAATTATTTTTTTTCCTATTTTAAAAACGAAATCCGCACCTTTCTGCACGGTCTTTTTCCATTCCGTATAAGAATTCAATGGATTGTGTTTGATTAGATATTTGCCTAATCCAGCGTCTAATATTTTGGCATAAGCGTTTACTTCATGGTTGAAGCCGAACAGTTTTTTGTATTCTGGGATATGCTCTATCACTTGCTGGTTTACACTATAATCTAAAAGTGACTTTTGGCTTGATGCTGACTCTGCCATCTTTGCATTTCACCCGTTTACGCTGTTGCTTAATTTTTCAAGTGAGCCGTTATGTAGTTTAACTTCACTCGATTGTAATATATTACACAAGAATGTATTTAAAAGTTTTCTTTTTGAAGCCCGCATTAGTTCGGGTTTAATGCTGGGTTAGCGGTAGGGGCTTTTGAAAAAGAGTGTGTCAGGACAAGCCCAGAACCCGACACGTAAACGGGTAATAACATATGAAGAATTATTCATATTTAAGAGTTTCGGTTATTGGCTTGTTTTGGGCTTAGTTGAGCCATTGCTTAGTAGTTTGAGGCGTATTTGTAAAATTAAACGATTTTTTGTAAGTATTTTCAAAAAGATTTAAATAGTTGCTTACGCAATTATGCGTACAATGATGAGTTGCTACTCATAATTGAGTAGGAGAGAGAAAAATGACTAAGAAATTGAAGACAGTAAAATTGGAAGAGACCGTCCAGTCAGAACTAAAAGAAATGTGCGGTGCGACTGGTCTTGGCTATAGCGATTTAATCCGTTCTCTGATGGTTGGAAAAACCACTATCACGGTAGAAAACGATAGTCAAATGATAAAGAGGTGCGAGTAAAAATGAGTGATAGAACTAATCCTAACAAAGAAGGCATTGCTGGTTATCGAAAGAAAATTTTGGGCATGATTGACCAGTCGCAAGTTGACCCCAATTCTCACATAGGAACAGATTTTGAGCCAATAACAAGAGACCCAGCCTTCCCAACATACGGCAAATTAGACCCTACAGCCGATTCTAATAGACCATATTCTGACGCTAACCCAATTATTCCAAAATCTATGAACCGTTATTGCAAAGACCACACAGATGAAATTTACCCAGCAACTAAGGTTCAAGGAAACAGAACAGCCGCAACACCAAAACATGCAAAAACGGATAGTCCAGCCGATTCAGGTGAATAAATATGTCCCAAGACCAAAACGAGAAAAAAATTGTGCTTCCGCAAATCAATGTAAGTATTGACAATGCAGAAGTCGAGCGTATGCGTCAAGAACTTGAAAACATGCGCTCCGAAAAAGAAATGCTCGAAGAAAACCTGAAAATCATCGCGGAAAAGGAACTAAGCGCAAAATGTGACAAATACGGTATTGATGAATCATTGGACAACGAGACCAAAATCGAAAAAGTGAAAGATGCAGAGATTGCAGCATCTAAAGGCATGACTGGTTTCACAAGTGACATGCTTCAAGGTGGCAATTCACAGCCTAAAACCAGAGTCAAAAACGAAGGCTACGACAACGTAGTTGAGATGGGGCTTGCAATTAACCGACAAGCAAACAACTCTGATGATATAGCCGAAAAAACGGAAGCCGAAGCCATATTGACAGAATTCGGCAAACTCAGCCTAAAATCAATCAAAACACATGGAAGAGAAAATTTTTCAGCCGATATTGACCCAGCCGATTTGAAGAAATTGCGTGAAGAGAGCAAACGCGACATTGCTAAGAAGAGGTTGAAAAGATGAGTGAGGATAATAGTCGTTATAGGAGAACTACTCAAAGCGGTCAATGGATTCAAGATAACGGGGTTTACGCATACAAACTTGAAACTGACTATTTCGAGTTTGATTTAGTATTAAGGGATTGGGTGAAAACAAGAACTGAAACCAAATACCAAACACCCGAAGAATACGGATATAAAAAAGAGATTCAATTCTGCATAGTTTTTCCAGACCCAGATGCTACTCAGCCACGGAAATTCGGCAAAAACAAGAAGGCAGAACCAAAATTGCTGTTGCAAGTCGGAACTGTAAAGGTGCGACCAGAAGCAAAGAATTGCTATTTGATGAAACAAACACAACGAGCGATTGAACAACAAGGTGCAACTAATTCAAACCGAATTTACGTTAAAACGTTGGATAATGGCGGTATTTGCTATCGCATGGAATACCAGTCAGATGAACGAATTATTTGTTCAATTGGAGACCCCATAGAAACAAACTTAGCCGCATTGAAGAAATTGGAAGAAAAAGGAACGCTGATAATGTACCACGGAAAAGTATTGTATTCCGAGTCAGAAGGCTATCAATACGCGAGTGTTGCATTAAATAAGAATCTCTAAGGTGTTGGGCATGGCTTACGAAGACCCAGCCTTCACAAGAAAAAGGATTAAACTCTTTCGAAGCGGTCTCTTCAATCAAGACGAAATTACGCAATTATTTAAAACTCTTGATTCACCAGAAGACCTTCATAACATGAAAAAAATTGTAGATAAATCCGTTGAAATTTTGAATGAAAGTTTAGGCGGAGACAAAAGAACTTTCCTCTTAACGGCAGGCTTAGTTCAAATTTTCACGGCTAACGATGTCAATGGTGTCAACGAAATCAACATCAGAGCCGTTAAACGCAAAGGCAAATGGTGGTTTGAAATCGGAGCGTCTTAAAGTCATGAAAAAAATGACACCCAGCGAGTTTTTCACATATGCACAAAAAAAGCAAGAGGGTTTCCAGCATGTTTAGAACTTCGCATGTCGGGTTTGACTCTTGCTTTCTCTCTGGGTTATTCGACTCATACAGAGAATGCCGTAAACGCAGAGTGCGGTTTACAACCATGTTTAACGCACTCTGCAACCCAGCGGCTTTAACTAAGGTTTTGATTAAATGACTGAACTAATTTGCCCGATTTGTTCAAAATCTTTCGTGAAGACTGGTAGGAACCAAAAGTATTGCTGTTTCGATTGTGGGTTTGAAGCAAATAGGCGAAAGAATAGAGAAAAGTACCAAAAGCGCAATCAGCCTAAAACAATTGAAACGCTGAAATCATGGTGTTTCGAGAGTGATTAGCGTGTATGACGGCAATTTAGTTTTTTGGCTGAAAACAGAACTAAACTCAATGGTTGACAGCCAAATTGATAAATCTAAGATTCAAGACGAAAGCCAATATTACCGAGTTAATGAAGCTAAACGCCAAAAACTTCTTAAAAACTTCGATTTCACTCAGTTAGGCATTCCGAAAGAATATCTGAGCCTAACAGTTCCGCAAAGATTGAGCATAAGGGAATTTGCACGGGTTTTCTGTGTTGACAATTCCGACCATGAAAGATATCTTTCGTTTGTTTGCCATGTTGGTTTTTGCTTCGAGAGAGCCGACATGAAAGACAGTTTAGAATGCAAGGCGCTTATGGAGAATTACACGTTTCTAAAATCGTTGTGGCAAGCGAGTTATCCGACTAAATTCAGCGAATTCGAAAGCCAAAAGAAAATTATCACAGAACCAATTCCGACAGCAAACGCGAGACCACTATGCAAAAACTGCGGCTCAGATAACGTAGTCTCAAACGGCATTAACTGGTACTGCAAAAACTGCGGCAAACAATTCCGCAAAACTCCAATTCAATCGGTTAAGTAATTACGTAATCATACTATTCCCATTAAGCAGATTATGTTACCATATAGCCTGCATTCATGGGGTTTGATGGACTGTAACCAGTCGGGGGGTCTTGTTTTGGGTTTGTATTGCCGTTTTATTTGCGGTTATTCCTCAGTATTCCCGTTTCTAACCAACATTCGACCATGAAAAAGTATTATGATGATGAGAACCAACATGCATTAAGCAAACGCTAAGGTTTTTGGTGGTTTGTGATTGTGAACTTCAAAAGTCATTATGTTGATTTTGGGTTAGCGTTTAAATAGGCACTTTAGACTTTTGGGTTTATGAAATCATGGTTTAAAGAATATGAAGAACTGGAAGAGGAACATGCTAATAGGAAATGCAAAAATTGCAAAGAACCATTTCCGAAAACAGAACATATTGATGTGTTGCAATGGAGATTAAAAACTGGGTTTTGCTGTGTTGAATGTATGGAAAATTATAAGGCTAAGAGATTTGTTTTTAGGTAAAAAGAGAGATAAGAAAAAAGATTATAGTTTAGGTTCTGTGCTACTGTATAACGGTTTTCTGATTTTCGTTTTCTTTTCAATGTAGATTAGGCGTTCTGCTAAATCGGTTAGTGTCTTGGTTGTCTCGGTCATGTCGGCTCTTAGCTTTTCGTTCTCTTTTTGCAGTAGGTCTATTCTGGTTTTGAGTGCTGAATTCTCTTTTTCCAGTTGTCCCATTGCATTCTCTAATTCAATCAATTTTCTGACCTTCGCACCGTTTCCATTAATTAGCATTGAAGACATAGCACGTTCAAATATTTTGCGTAGTTGGTCAGTACTGACATAAGCCCCTTCTTGGATTGCTTTTCCTATAATCTGTTTCCATTGGCTTTCACTTGCATATGCGCTTAGGTGGTCAATAGTGTATTTCCTAAGATTGTGAAATCTTACCCTTTTGCCGTGAATCATGCCATGCTCGTCTATTTCCATGCCTGCTTTTTTGCATAGGGTTTGCAGTATAACGCTGAGGTTGTCTTCTGTGTCGTTTAGGATTTTGTCAGAGTCTTTATTGATTGTTACCTGAATCTTTTTGAGTTTTCCAGTTTCCTCGTCTTTGACTTCTTTTTCTATGGTGGTTTCTCTGTTTGATTCAAGGATTTGCCTAATGATTGGCACAGCGTCAGAGTCTAAGAACGGGTTTGCTCTAACGTTTTCTTTTATCGTGTTCATGCATCCAAGTGCTATAGGCGCTTCTGAATCGAGTTTTAGGCTTCGAAACGTGCCATAATTGAAGGTCAAGAAGTCGGATGCTCTGAGTCCTACGCTTTTGCCGACTAATAGCACGTACCTGCTTTTCAAATCACCTGCTAATGCCATACGTGCTAAATCTTCTTTGTCAAACAGATAATCGGTTGTTTTCCGTGCGGCTGAGTTTAGCTTCTTGGATTCTTGCCGTCTAAGTTGCAATGGCACACGGTAGTAGGCATAAAAACCGCGTATTGCTCCGAGCGTCGAAACTGCTGAACCTTCCGCTAAGTTTTTTCTTTCGATTAGCCATTTCTTAAACGCAAATAGCGATGTCTCGGTTTCGAAGTTCTTTTCTGCTTTTTTGGCTTCGATTAGCTCTGAACCAGTTTTGCCGTTGAATTCTAACCAGTTGCGGATTTGGGTTTTGTAGGTTGTTGCTGTGCTTTTCTTCTGAGCGTTAAGGAATTCGTTTACGGCTGAGTCATTCATTTCAGTTGTCAATTGTTACCACCTTCTTTTTAGTTTTATGAATTCTTAGAGTAACTTTCAGAAACCGACAACTAATCTGGCAATAGTCACAACTAAGCTTGCGCAATGTGTAACTACAAAATCTAGTTCTCAGCCTCGCCGTTTCTTCGCAAGGCTCTTCTTCTGCGGGAATCTGTGCAAGCGTAATCTGTCCAGACTTTTCGCCACACATCTTCTCTGCACCCTTTGGGTATCGAGTTTTTCATCAATGGGACTGATTTTTTCAACAATGGCCTGAACAATGCGGAACAAGCAGTTCAACAAAACCAACCCAACTCAAACCCAGAACACGGCTTTCCGCCGTTGTTCATCAATGGCAAAAACCATTGTGCGTACAAATCAGCTACCCTCAATAATTGCGAACTACTGTGCAGCTGAAAGTTGAGACTATAAAATTAGCTTACCAGGGTTCAAAGTTCGAAGGCTATCATGTAATCTAGCGGTTATAGCTCCAATTCACGTATTCTTCAGTTCCATTGAACGTCTTGTCCATGTAGTCGCTGTAAACGCGGTAAACATGCACATCGTTCCCAAGTGACGACCGCCAGAGATTCAGCCAATTGTAAATCTCAGACGAAATCATGTTCAACGCAATGTTGCCCAGCGTATCGTGGCTGTAGTAGCCCCGGATAGGGTCTAGTATGACGATTTGGTCCCCGCTGAAAGGAATAACCACTGCCACATGCCCCGCGTTCGCCCCTGTAATCCAGATGCACTCCACCAGGAACTGGTTACTGAAGTAACAGCGAATCATAGACGTAAGCAACGAGGCTATGTCGTCGCAGTCGCCCGCACGAAACGCCAAAGTCTCATTAGGATACTGGGTGGCAGAATCAGTCTGAGTAAGCCCATTCACTGCATCAGCAGGATTATCAGGCAAAACCGGGTAGAGACTGTCCACGCGGTACTTAATGTTGGTCGCGACCCAATCATACATTGCTTTGATATCCTTCCAATAAGAATTAGGATCCGTCTTGTTCCCCGTCTTGCCCGTGATATTATGAACTATGCTAACCACCGCAGGGTTAGCCGGCGTAATCAGGTAACTCAAGTCCCCCTGCATAACCCGCAAATCAGTTAAACTCTTCAACGTCTGATAGTTGGTGATGTATTGGCTATACTCCGACTGCAGTTCAAAATACATCTCCTGCAAAGCCTGATACCGCGTCAACATCTGCTGCGTATCCAGCGCCCCCGAACCGCCCGGATTCGGAAAAGACAAAGGATCCTGCAACAAGATACTTGAGTAATTGTACTGCAAACTACTGAAGTTGCCAGCCAACTCATAGTACTGCAGCCGCAAACTATCGTAGTCTTTCTGAAGCTGAACAAGCTGCGCGTTCATGGCTGCATTCTGAGAGGACTCATAATTCATGCTCAAGAAAGCCGTGGGAACAAGAGACCCAATCATAATTGCCGCGAAAAGAACTACGACAGACTTCTTCATACTTAACACTTCTTTTAAGGCGGCACTAAATGCCTAATTAACTTTTCTTACTTGCCCCCCAGAACGTCCCTCCGCATCTGGGTGCAGTTTAGGAAAAACAAGACTTCAACAAGATACTGTTGCTTCAAAACCTGTTTTACTCTTAGGCTGCCTTTACAGTAGCTTTGTGCGCGTAATCAAAAAACTTCTCGGTAGTGCCGTCTAATGTCCATTCAGCGCGAAGCCTAGTCTTCTTCTCAGCCCTGCGCAGTTCTGAGAGCAACATACGGTTAAGGTCTCGGGCGCTTTCTCCCTTGAGCTCCACCTTGACCTCGAATCCGTCTGCGACTTGCTTAACTGTGCCATTGCCGCCAACCAGGCGTTCCAACACAGATTTTATGGCTGAGGTATTGTCACTGCTTACGTGTGCAGAAAGTTTGTATTTCTTTTCAGCCATCGACTAATCATCCAGTCTTGCCAAAGCGGCAGTTTCAGCGGTTAGCGTGTCGCTCCGAATGCAATTGCCCACCTGTAGACCAATTGGTCTTGGGTGCTTCGTAAATGACAATGTTGACAGCGTCAGCGGGCATCCCCATATCCACGAACACTTTTGTAATTCCTTCGACGGTTTTCTTCTTGTTCTCGGCACTCATGCCTTCCCAAACAGAAACTTGAACAATCGGCATATCACTAACACCTAAGCCAGTAGTCAGTCGGATTTCTATAAAACCATTTCGCATCAGGCGAACTACTAACATCTAGTCATCCATTTTGGCAACTATTCTTCTGTAATATCGGTTTTTTCAAATAATATCCTTCGAAGAAGCAAAAAACTCAACGGTCAATGTGAAAACTACTTTGTTGCATGTTGCCCTTCCAAGGCGGCGCCCTGTTTAATGGCCTCCGAGAGCACCAGTTTCAAGTTTTCCAGCCCCACCTCTCTGATCTCCAAAATCGCAAGGCCAGTGTGCAAGTCCTCAATCTCTGCTTTGCACTTCTCCACTTCCTTCAGCGTGTCCAAGAGCACGATGCCCTTGATGCCGCTGAACATGTTCTGCAAAGCCTCCTCGTCCATGCCTTCCTGTTTTAGCTTCTTCTTTGCGACGCGGAAAAATTCAATCATTCCGGGGTCAAAAAACATGAATTCATGGTGGGGGTCGACTTCGTCGATTTTTCCCTTACCGCCCAGCAGACAGTCGACGCAGTTCAACGCATCTATCTTGGCTAAGCCGTACTCTTGCGCGAGTTGTTTCATTTCGCCGTTGGGTCCAAGGCAAAGGTCGCCATAAACCAGGACCGGCTTCGCGGAGACATTAGGCAGCGTTCGCTCGATGGTTCGTCGCAGGTTCTTCTCCAAGAGCCCGTAGTCTACGTGGAAAAGCTTCGAGACGTAAACCACGTTAGCGTCTAAAACGCCTTGCCGCTGGAGTTGGGCTATCTCTTTTTTTAGGACGCTGCATGCAATTAAGCAGGGTTTCGTTTTTTCAGCCTTAGCCTTTGAAGCCAAACAACCAAGTCCGATGGTTAATGACTAGGGTGGCTAATACTTCTTTCGAAAAACCAGGACTCAGAACACAGAACGGCAGGGCCACAGAGAATAGCCAAAAAAAGTAAAGGAGCAATGGTGTTCCGTTACATTTGATACTCCTTAATAGGTGTCGCGGGCATAGTCAACGTTTCGATAACGCCGTCGACAGAGCGCAGCTTCTCGCTGATGAAGTGTACTGCATCGTCGTTGTTGTGCGCCTCAAACCAAACGGCAATGTCCCATCCGCCAAAAACGTTGTACGATGCAATGAGCCTCACCCCTTCCGAGGGTCTTTCGGATAGACGCATCAAATGGTTAAAGAAGTTCTCTGTCTTTGAAGGGTTCAGCTTGACTAAAACGAGATACTTTTGTTTGGACTCCGTTGCCTTTTCCATGACAAAGACACCCAGGAGAATTTGATAAGTGGCGCAGGTTTAAAGGTTGTGACTACACTGGCTCTGTCTCTAATTGATCTTCGCTAGTATGTTGAGGTTGTATGCAAGGACTTTAGTCATGAGCTCCTTCCGCTGAAGATCTCTCCGCATCGACGCCAATTTATGTC